>FUFK010522956.1_pt1 | contig 18995 bp, 36 predicted proteins | sample 1021851 | NCBI WGS metagenome assembly FUFK01 (sample SAMEA51879418, study PRJEB19060) | metagenome
CTACAGATACATCAACTTTTACACAGTTTGATGTTGAGCTTTTAGACTTTACTGATGACCAAAGTTCAGACATCAGTTTTACTATGCCATCATTAACAGGAATACCTACAACCCTGCAAGTCTTTCCAGTTATAAAAGCTACATGCACATTTAGCAGTGCATCTGGTTCTGGTGCTATTAGGGTTAATGTAATTAATTATAGTTTTTCTAATGAAGATGTGTCTGGTTATTTTAGATTCACAGGAAACACTGCAAGCTCTACAACAATGACAGCAACGGTAGGTGGTGATGTAAGCAGTACAGCTTTAATAGGTAGCAACTCATCTATTTCAAACAATTTTTTAAGCAGTGGAAGTGGTTGGGGTGAAGATTTAGCTATAAGAATAAAACAAGAGTTAGAGAGTGGTAGCCTTGATGGCAGGATAACACTTGACTTAAAATTATATGACATCATAATTCAATCAATAACTAAATTAGATTTTACAGCAACCACAACATCTGGAAAATCAGAGGCAGGTAATTTTATTGCAGATTTAGATTTTGTTTACTGTGGTGGTGATGGACTCCCAGACAACGGTTGGAACTCAAACAGTGCTATAACTGAAATCCATGAAGCTCACAGAGACTTATTGCACAGGTTTACATCATATACAAACTCTAACACACCAATAAACTGGAGCAGTGGTACAAATATTAACAGCATAAAAGATTGGAAAATAAGAAAGTGGGTAAATGAGCCAGTTGATTTGTTAGATGTGTTGCAGGAGTTGCAATTTGAGGGAGGTTTTATTTTTAGGTTTAATTCACAAAACCAAGGTCAGTACATTTTTATACCAGATAGTATTAGCACAGACCACACTCTGAATACAGATGACCTTGGCTCCATAAATGTTTCTTTGTCAAACATGTCTGAAGTTATCACTAGAATGGACATAGAGTATGATAAACACCCTGTTAAGGGTTATGTAAGCAGTGTTTCTGCATCTAACTCAACAGCCACAACTAATTTGAATATTGGGACGGCTGAAAATAAAAAGAAATTTAGGCTTAATGCGCTAACATCTGCGCCTGCAAGCTCTCCAAGTTCAAACCCTAATGATGATTTTTACACCTATTACAATAATATATTTGGAGACCAAAAGCTGATAGTAAAAGCTGATATTATTAATCCCTCTTTTTATGGTATAGATGTTGGAGATTTTGTGGCTTTTAATACTATGCCAGTCAATCCATTTGGAGAGTCTTGGTCTGGAAAAGACTTTATAGTCACAAAAGTTAGCAGGGAAATTGGTAAATTAAAGTGCGAATTTAGAGAGGTTTAGATGGCTAAGACATTTTATTATGACAGTGTAGGTTTACTGGAATCAACATTAATTGAGGGAGCTGTTGTTGGTGGTACTGGCAATGTGATTAATTTCTCAGCAGGTGACTCAGTCACAAATCCAGAAAGAGCAACAGACCAAAGCTTAACAACTGCCGTTACAGGTTGGGGTCAGAATGACATTTTACAAATTGACTTAGGCTCTGCTAAAACTGTTGATTTTTTTGCAGTTTATTTTAATGCTGAAGAAGCTGATGATGTAGAATTAGAATTTGACTCAGCATCAACAGGTTTTTCAGATGGGGAGTCTCTAGATATTAGCTCAACTTTTAGCGCAAATGCTTGGACAGTCTCAGAGTTTTCTGAACAAACAAAACAATACTGGCGAATCATTGCACCAGACTCTGGTGGAATAGTTGGACTCACAGAAGTTATAATTGGGCAGAAATTAGAATTTGAGTTTAATCCAGACTTAGGGACTTCAGATGTAGACTCTTTTAATACAGAAGTTGTTAAAAGCATTGGAGGGGTTGAATATGCTGTAAAAAATGGCAACCCTACTAACACCCTCACTTTTAACTTTTCAAGCGTTTCTAGCACATTTAAGACCAGTTTAATAAGCATGCAGGACGAAGTGCAGAACTTTAAAAAATTTATTTATTCAGAAAATGGAACTACGGGCCCGTTTCACTATGTTAGGTTGGGAAGTCCCATAGAATTTAAAGAGGTTTCAAGCAATAGATTCAGTTGCAATATTAAACTACTAGAACAATTATCATAGTTTTATTATATTAAACAGCCTCAGAGCGTTTCTACACTTCGTTTTACTCGTTGTTGTTGATTAGTTATTCACACACCTACTAAACCTCTGAGGCATTTTTTTAAATTCTATCTAATTATAAATTATTTTTATAGTCTATAATTTTTTTTTCGAAAGTTCTTGCATCTTTCATTTTTATGTAGTAGTATTGTGTTGTGAATGACTTAAATAAACAATCAACAACAGGAGAGAAAATGAGAAACTATACTATAAATAATGACTTTACACTCAAGAATGGAGAAATCCATGAGCATGAAGGTGTGAAGTACCAAAGAAACTACATTGGTGGCGCGGCTTTTGACAACAAGGTTGCAGTATGGGAAGGCTCTGAAGAGCAGAAGATGTGGAAGTTGTACAAAACAAACAAAGCTAAGTATTTTAAAAAATACGGTGAAAGATAGGGGGGTGGCATAATGAACCTAGATACATTAAAAAAAATAGTGCAAGATATTGCAAGAGCAGGTGGTGTAGACCCTAATTTGGTTTTGCATTGCAAAGCATATAACCTTGTAGACATTGCTGTTCCAATGCATACTGATAAGATGCCTGTAGGATTAGACAGGGAGTCTGCATTTCTTAACACAGAAAAACCATTGTCAACGCAAGAGTGTATAAAAAGACATGCACAGTTTTCAAGAGTCATGCAAAAATCATTGAATTTATTGCAAGGCACTTTGATGGGTGTAGATGTGGATTTTCATGTAGACAGAATGGGTTATAGCCAATACATTTTTAAAATTAAACCTTAGGGGAGGTGGCATAATGTTAGCAAAAGATGTAAAAGCAGGCGATACAATAAAAACATGGTGGGGCAAGATGATTGTTGAAAGCACCAGAATTAAATATATGAAAAATGGCAGAAAGAAGATTCAGTTTAAAGGCATCAACCTAGGTGGTATGGGTACAATTGTTGGAAACGTAGCGTTAGACAGTAAGTACGAAGATACAAAAGTCACTGTCATCAAGGGAGGTAAATAATGATACAAATTACTAAAGTAAAAAAGCACATCTCATCTAAGGGTTTTAGGATGAACAGGCAAGCAGAGGCAGGGATAAATAAGCAGGTGGAGATGCTACTAGATAAGATGCTTGAGAATGTGAAGAACTCAAAAACCAAGACACTTAAAATAGAACACACTGTTGTTAATAAGGTCACTAAAACAGTTGAGAATGTGAGAACTTGCAACAAGTGTGGGAACATACCTACTATCTACATAAACCTAGCCAGAAACCTATATCAAGAAGTCTGTGACAAAGCATGGGTTATGGCTAAGAAAATCAAGGCAGGTAAGGTGAGAGGAGTAAGTTTATAATGAGAAATAAAACTGTAACAATTCCAAATGCTAGGGCAACTGCCCTAGCTTGGTGGCGGTCTACCAATAAAGAATATAGAAAGTCTTTAGTAGATGACCATTATGGTGAAAACAAGGGTTGGGTTTTTATGTCAAGAGTTTCAAGTATTGTAATTGAAAGAATATTTATAAAATTCTTGGAAAGACAAAGAGGGGGTGAATAGGATGAAAATATATTTCCCTAAGATGACAAAAGTGAAAGACCCTAACAGGCATCCTACAGATAGAGAAGGGGTTAAAAAGGTGTATAAACTTGCTAAAAGACAAGCAAGGAAAAACAATCAAAAAGCACCCACCATGTCAGAAATTAAGCGCATGCTAATTGAAGAAAACGATGTTGATGTTTATTCAAATGGAATTACAGAGTGTCATGTTAATATGCCAAAGAAAGATGACAACGGCAACCCTACAAGTCCAATTCATTTATCTATTAAAAGTTATGATAGGTCTACTTTTGTCAGTTGGCAAATAAAGCAGTGGATTAAAAATGATATTGTTGGTGAAGAGGTTGAGGCAGTTGAGTTGTTTCCTGCTGAGTCCAGATTAGTAAATGGTGCAAATCAATATCACCTCTGGTGCTTTGATAAGGGTGTCCTGCCATTTGGTTTTCCTGCTAGGATGGTATCATCTGAAAAGCCAGAAGGCAGGGGACAGCAAGACCTGCCAATCAGAGTTTTAAGCTATGATGATATGGGGGGCAGTTAAAATGCCAACATGTCTTATGTGCGATAAAACTGTAAATAAAATACAGTATGTACAATCTAAAAAGTCCTGCTCTAAATGCTTAGATGAGCCTAGATATATGATGGAAGTAGAGTGGGACAGTAACGGCACAGACATAGATTATGACATCTGGGTGCATGATGATTTTTTCTGGATTGTAGAAAAAGCAACAAATGCTACACTAAAAGGATTTGACACATCTATTGGTAGCTGTCCAGACTTTAAAGTAATTAGCTGTGTAGACACTCATAGTGGTTTAACTTTAACCAAGAGTGTGCAGTTTAACATCAAACATGACATTAATAAACTTAATAAAATATAGGAGCATTTATGGCATTTCCATTTAAAAGTCACAAACCATTTTTAAGAAAACACACAGAGGATGAGTATTTAAAATTAGAACAGAATTTTATTAATCTTTTTATTGCTGTCAAATCACTTTCAACTCATTGCCACAACAGAGATGATGCTTCCCAGATTTATGTAAATTTTAGCGCAATGTGTACAAGGGTAGAGCAGATTATTTCAGAGTATGAGGAGTATGAGGCAGGTTTAGGTGTTGCTAATCAAACCGCATCTGGTCAGCAGGATGATGATGACCTGCCTCATAATATTGGAATAATATGCAATGATAATGAAAGAAAAATTATTGTTGAGGCACTTGACCACATGGCAACTCAGTTAGAGTCTATTAATATCAATGATGAGGATGCAGAGCAGGTTAGAGAATTATCTAACAGCATTAGAAGGGTTAAAAAATGAAATATAAAATTCTTGAAATGATAGCTGAGAGACTTGATAAAGGTGGTAAGCAGTATGGGCATGCAATTGACATAAAAGATGGCAGGAAATGGGAAATAGAGGCATTAGAGGAGTTGTTAGATTTTGTTTTCTATGCAATTTGTTTATTAATCTTAATAAAAGAGGAGAGAGCTAGTGAAAAAGAAAAGTCAAATTAATCAAATTAGAGACCACTTAAACGAAGGCAGGAGTCTCACAGCACTTGATGCTCTTGATTTGTATGGTTGCATGAGGTTAGCCGCGATTATCCACACCCTGCACCATGATGAGGGAATGGAAATTAACAGGGAGACAATTAAGACAAATTCTGGGAAAAGCATTACTAGATACACTGCAAAGAACCCAGACAACAAAGACCAATATAGTCTTTTTAATAATAACCCAAAGTCCCCAAAGTCTTGGGAGCTTGACTACTAGAGAGGTAAGAAATGAGTGATTTTATAGATAGCATTTTAGCAATAGCAGAACACTACTTAACTAAATACATAAATTTGTGGGTGGTGGTTTTTGGAATTTATTTTTTAATAACAGCAATAACTAAATAGGAGAAGTTATGTTTTTAGAATGGAAAAAAGACACACACAGTGACATTAATATTATTATTGAGTTTAATCATGACCTACAGGACTCAGTAAAATATGAAACAGGTGGGCAATACAACAAAACAGCCTACAAACTAGATGTCATAAACAGAGGAGAAACATTAAAAACAAAGCCACTTAGTGATGGTAAAACATTTGAGTTTAGGAATGGAAGTGGTTTTGAGTTTAGAATTTCTGAAAACCTTTTTGAAAAAATGATGATGTGGGATTATAAAAAGGGTGATATTGTTTTAATTAGATTTGAGACAAAGAAATCAGAAAATAATTTCTGGAAAATTGAGAGAGCAGAGGCAAAGCCTGTAGACATAAATGATGATATTAATATTGATGAAAGTGCAGAAAAGCAAAAAATGGCAAATGCTATCCAGAGAAAAAATAGTGTATCNACAACTGATGANAGAATAGCTTGGGCAGTTGCAATTAATAATGCTACTAAATTAGTTAGTCATATAAATTGTAAAATTGATGAAAAAATAGAATTAATTGAGGAAAGCACTGCTAGAATATATGAACTTGTAAAAAGTTTAGACACATACCTAACAAACCAAACCGAGGAAACACATGAAGAAAAAGAACCCTTTTAATAAATACCAAAGAAAAAGAATGGGCATCAGAACTCTTAAAAATCTTATCAATATGTATCAGTTAATGCTAACAGAGGGAAAGATTAAAGAGGGTGGTGCAAACCATAAAAGACTAGAGCAGTTGAGGTTTGATTTAGCAAACAGAATCAAGTTTTTTAATGAACAGAGAAAGTTTGCAAACCTACAGAAATGGATTTCTAATGAAAAAAGCTCATAGGATTAAGCTGTCTAAAATGGTTAGGCAGATTGCATTATCTAGGGACAAGAGATGTTTAAGATGTGGGAAAGATAAAAACCTGCATGTGTCTCACATTTACCCAAGGGGCAAGCACCCTAGATTGCAATTTGAGCTAGACAATGTAAAAGTTCTGTGCATGGCTTGTCATCTTTATTGGTGGCATAAGCACCCAATTGAGGCAAAGGAATGGGCAGAGCAAACACTAGGCAGGGAAAGACTTGATAGTCTGAAAGAAAAAGCAAATACAATAAAATATGGGTCATATATATATGAGGAAATAAAAAATGACCTAACAAAAATAATAGAGGAGGATTTATAAAATGGCAAAGAGGTTTATAGATACTAAAATATGGGACAAGTCATGGTTTAGGAAACTAGAGTTGAGAAAAAAATTACTCTGGCTTTATATAACCACTAAATGTGACCATGCAGGAATCTGGGATGCAGATTTTGAGGCGGCTTCATTCTTTATTGGTGAGCAGGTGACAGATGATGATTTAGATTGGATGAAGTCCAAGATGATTCCAGTGAAATCTAACAACGGACAGAAACAATATTTCTTTCCATCCTTTGTTGATTATCAATATGGGTTTCTTAAAGAAACTAGCAAGCCACATTTATCTGTTAGGAAAAGGCTAATTGATAAAGGTTTAAAAAGCTATATTAATAAAGGTTTAGAAAAAAACTCAAAGGGTTTAAAAACCCTTAAAGATAAAGAAAAAGAAAAAGATAAATTAAAAGAAAAAGAAAAAGCGTTTGAAAAAGATGTTTTTAATTTAATTGATGAGTTAAATATAAATGAAAAGGTTGCTAATGATTTCATCATGTATTGGACAGAGATGAAACCAAGGGGCAAGAAAATGAAATTTGAAATGCAACAAACCTTTGACATTAAAAGAAGGCTTGCGAAATGGAAGGATAATAATGATGAGTGGTCAAATTCAAAAGAGTACACTAGACAAAAAATGTCCATCTGATATGGCTGAGAGGTATGTTAATGACCTATTTGAGTTGTTGGAAATCAAGGGGCAAAATTCACAGATGTTTAATCAGTTTTGCTCTCTGTTGATGAAGTATAAAATCAGCGTGGTAAAAGAATCATGGAGGTCTATTGTTTATATGTGCGAGTTACCCAATGGGCAGATTGCAGGTAAGCTTCCACCACTCTGGAAAGTTGAGAACACATTTCAGCAACATAATTTGAACAAATTCAACAATCAGCACAAGCTAGACAAGTCTGCTCCTGTAGATGCAGGAGTTGTAATGAAGTTGTGGGATATAGGCAAGCAGTATGCTAGCGGTGAAATAGGAGAGGATGAGCTTGACAAGCTTGTTGAATTATTAAAAAAGGAAAACTAATGTCTGAGCAAAACCAATTATTTAATGATGATGACTTAATTTGGTGGAAAAAATACTGGCATGATATGCCAGAGTATGAGCAGGAGGATTTAAAGCCAATTAAAACAGTAGTGGTAAAGTTTGACTCATGGGAATATTATGAGAAGTTTAGGGAAATGATGGGACAAACCATGACCAAAAAAACCACCTACATCTGGTTTCCAAAGCATAAAGATGCAAGCTATAAAAATAAGAGGTGGGTCAATGATGAGGAATAGATACCCAATTTTTATACCAAGCAAAGGCAGGTGGGAACATAGGTACACCATTGACATGTTTGATGAGTTTGGATTTGACTATCATGTAGTGGTAGAACCGCAGGAATATGACAACTATGCAAATGTGGTTGATTCTGATAAATTACTAGTGTTGCCATTTTCTAATAAGGGACTCACAAAAACTAGAAACTGGATTTGGGATTATGCTGAAAGCTTGGGTGTTGAAAAATTTTGGACTTTTGATGACAATATAAATGGAATTTATAGATTTAATAACAACTTAAGAGTCAGATGCTCAACAGGTGTCCCTATTCCAATCATTGAAAACTTTTCAGATAGATTTGAAAATGTCAGTTTAACTGGAATGAATTATTTCATGTTCATCTACAGAAAAATAAAAAAGCCACCATTTAGAGTAAACAGCAGAGTCTATTCAAATATGTTATTGAATGCAAAAGAAAAAAACCCAGATGGCACACCATTCAGAAACAACCTAGAGTTTAATGATGACACAGACCTAAATATAAGAATCTTAAAAATGAGGAAGTGCATAATTCAGTTTAATGCTTTCTGCATTTACAAATTAAACACCATGACAGTAAAAGGTGGTATAAAAGACAGCTATGATAAAATGACAGACAAGAGAAAAACAATTAGTGAGATGTTAGTAAATGAGCATCCAGATGTGGCTAAATTGGTCTGGAAGTTTAATAGGTGGCATCATGAGGTAGATTATAAATCAATAGGCAGGCACACCCTAAAAATGAAACAGGGTCTTAATATTCCAAAAGGTGTCAATAACTATGGAATGAAATTGGTGGAGCTTAATTATGATTAAGTTTCATGAAATAGAAAAGAAAAGCCTGTTTGATTTATGTCCACCAGATGTTGATAAAAAAGAATGGGACGAGTTTAGAGCTAACTATCACAAGGCTGAAAAGCTAGAGATTTTAAAAAACCCTCCCCAGATTGATATAGAATTAAATGCAGGTTGCAACATGAGTTGTCCATTTTGTTGGCATGGCTATAATAAAATTAAAAATAAGACAATGCCTGTATCCACTTATAAAAAAATTATTGATGAGGCTGTAAGGTTTGGACTTAAAAGTTTAAAGCTAACATACATAAATGAGCCATTGCTACGGCATGACCTAGAAGATTGCATTAAATATGCCAAAAAATCTGGAATATTAAATGTCTACATGGTGACTAATGGAGTGCTGTTAAATAAAAAAAGATATGACAGGTTGATTGACAGTGGAATCACTAAAGTTTTTTGTAGCATTGATGCTGTAACCGAGGAAACATATAACAAACAAAGACTATCTGGTAAATTTGAGCAGGTTGTAAATAACATAAAAGGGTTTATAGATAGAAGAAATGAAAGAGGTTTAAAATTTCCACTAGTTAGAGTTAGTTTTGTGCGGAATAAATTAAACAAACATGAGGAGTTGTCATTTAAAAAGACTTGGGAAAACATAGCAGATTTGGTAGTCATTCAAAACATGACAGAAGTTCCAGATGTTAAAACTGGTTTGAGACTAAATAAAAGCATCACAAATCAAAATGGCTGTGCTTTTCCATTCAAACAATTAGTGGTGGACACTTATGGAGATATATTGCCATGCTGTAAAATGGGTGGCAAAAAACTTGCACTAGGCAATATTAAAAACATGACCCTTGAGCAAGCTTGGAACAGTAAAANAATGAAACACCTTAAATGGATACATAAAAACAACTTATGGACAGAAAACAAAACCTGCTCAGATTGTATTTTGAATAATTAAAATTGGGACATAAAAATAAAAATAATAAGGAAAAAAAGTTCTTAGCAAAGTAAATAAAAAATGTTAGAATAGTTTTTCTGCTTTGCTTTGGCTATGGCAGTTATGCCCTTGTCCCAATAAATTTTTTAAAAAAAACTTAAACCCTTTAAAAAAAAAATAAAAAAAAGCTTGCACCATTCATTGGTTTGCGGTATTTTCTTGTTGTGAATAATAATCAACCAGAAACAACAGGAGAAAAAATGAAGGGATTTTTTAACAATGAAAAAGGCTTTGGTGTAGAGATNGAATTTCTAAGACCAATAGGNAAGTCACAATCTACAATATGCAGAAAGATACAGGCTCATGTAGTTTTTCAAGCTCAACAAATTGAGTGNAAAAGAGAGANTTGGAACAAAAGAACAGTTCCTTATTGGAAGTGTGTGACAGATTCATCTGTCAGAGCAGGCGGTTATAATCCAAACCACACAGGTGATAATGAGTTAGTGTCACCAATTCTTTTTGGTCAAAAAGGGAAAGCTCAGTTGAAAGCAGTTTTGCAGGTTCTAAGAGAGCAGGGTTGTGANGTTAATGTGACATGTGGAATCCATGTTCATCATGATATAACAGAAACCATGTTAGCAGGCNTAAGAATTGCNAAGAANGTTTTGAAGAACCTCATTGGTTTAGTTGTGAAGTATGAGCATGTCATCTACAACCTTATGCCTGCATCTAGATTGACTAGAGAGTACAGCCAACCTGCTAGAAAGTTCATTTCATATAAAAAAGAAACCATCAGCAGATTAGTTAATCNTGATTTNAANAGGNATTATCGNTTNTCAAATGAACGCAGTAAGCANTNANAACAGAAAAGCTCAAATTCAGAGNGACAGATATTCTGGTCTTAATCTTCAGAACATCTACACTAGAGGTTCAGTTGAGTTTCGCTACATGCAAGGTTCTTTGAACTTTTCAAAGGTCTGGAGTTGGGTGGTAATGACTCAAGCTATAGTGACAACTGCTGAAAGAGTGAACTCAGTATCATTCACAAAGTTCAGCAATGATGTTGTTGAGTCTTTCTGGAACTTTAAAAGAGCCATTGGCTTTGTTGGTGGTCATGAGGTTTGTGCTGATACAGCTTTCTCAAACAGTGAGAGCAGAAAAAAGCTAGATGCTTTTACAACTCCAGAGTGCATAGCTACAAAAAGAGAAAATGGTTATGGACAGTACAACTATCCATTAGTAAGCAACAACACAAATGAAATAGGAGGTTAGTAATATGTGTGGATTAGCAGGAGTAATTTTAAAACAAAAAACCAGAAGTGCCTCAGACCTTGAGGTACTTTCTGGAGCATTTGAGGATATGATGTATGAGGCAGACATGAGAGGTGGTCATGCAACAGGGTTTGCAATAATAGACAACAAGGGTGACTATCTTATCTGCAAGAGAAAAGGTGATGCCTCTGAGTTTTTTAGTTATAATGATGTCTATGAAAATTTAGACCTAGTTCATGATGGGGTAACCTGCTTGATGGGTCACACTAGATATTCAACTTTAGGCTCACCTAACAGGAACAGAAACAATCACCCTATTAGGACAGGCAATACCATTGGCACTCATAACGGCTCTATACACAACCACAAACAGCTTTTTGAGAAGTACAACATGGAGAGGTTTGCAGAGGTAGACTCAGAGGCTATTTTTAGACTCTATGAGACTTCTAAAAATGCAAAGGACTTTGCAGATAACAGACTTCCAGATGTGAAGGGCAAGGTTGCAATAGTCTGGGCAGACATTGAGTTTCCAGATTATGTCTATGTGGTAAAAGCTAACAATCCATTTAAATTGGCTTATATACCTAGCTTAGATGTCTTTGCTTATGGTTCTACCACTGATATAATAAAAAGTGGTTTTAGGGGTGATTTTGAGCCTATAAAGGTAAATAGAAACATCATGCTAAGAATCAACACCCTAACAGGTACTATTAGAGCAAAGACCATTAGCATAAAAGAACCAACCTACAGGAATCACTACTACAATTCTAAGATTGGTGCTTATGTTAAGGGTAGCAAGTATGCAAACACAGTTCCTCAGTTTGTTCCTAGGTTTAGCCATAGTGACCAACAGAGAAATTTATTTAAAAACTACAGAGCCTCAGATGGCTCTACAATTAAGAAAGTGAGTAAGTAATGTTTATATTTGTTTATGGCACATTAAAAATGGGTGGTGCAAACCACCCTGTGCTAAAAGAGTTAGATGCAAGGTTTTTGTTTCATTATAAAAAATCCTTTCACACATTAATTGACATAGGTCATGGATTTCCGTACATGGTGGAAACCAAAAAGATGAAAGACTTTGTGATGGGTGAAATTTATGAAATAGGTGATGACAGAGTAGGTATTCTGGACAGATTTGAGGGAGTGCCTCACATGTACCAGAGAGTCAAAGACTTAACTCACTTTATTGTTGAAATCAAAGAGCCTAATAGATATAAAAACATTTGGCATCATTCTTATAAATCAACTATGGATTTGAATAACCTGTCACACCCACATAAAAAAATGAATTATTGGAAAGTGGATGACAGCAAGGTTTTATTTAATTGCATTGTAGANGGCAGACAGCACACTGATGAGGCTAAGAAAATAATATTTCATATGAGATTCTGGGACTCACATAGAGCGCCGACCAATAGAGCATATATGAAATTATTAAACGCTAGAGCAAATGCAAAACTAGACACTAGGTCTAATGCTACATTTTTAAGGGATTGCATCATACATGGATTTGTTGAAGAGTTTGATGCTCCTAAATTAAGCTCCTAATGTTGGAGTTATTCACACACAGCAAGGGAGAGCCTAAAAAACTCTCCCTTTTTTGTGATATATGTGATGAAAAAGTTGAGCAGGCTAAAAAGATGGATGGGGATGGAATTGGCTCTATATGGGTTTGTAGGTCTTGCAAAGCTAAATATTATAAAATTTAATAGCTCTAATTTCCTCAATATGGAGCTTTTATTGTTTTTTTGATATAACTATCCACTGAATTTTTTATATCTTAATATCTGAATTTTTTATAATTCTTTTATTTATTAAATTTTATTTGCAAATATTTTAAAATTTATTATTTAGGAGAAAATATCATGCCAAGGGGAAAAGGAACGTACGGCTCAAAAAGAGGCAGACCAAAAGTTAAGAAAGCAAAAAAAAATGCTAGAAAAGCAATGAAATTAAAAAAGTATAAATATAAGTAGAGATAGTGCCAAGAAAAAAAGACCCTAGACTTACAAGGTTTAGATTATCTGGATACAACAAGCCCAAAAGAACTCCAAATCATCCAACTAAATCACATGTTGTTTTAGCAAAGTCTGGGACAACGGTCAAACTGATTAGATTTGGACAGCAGGGAGTTAGAGGCGCAGGTAAAAACCCAAAGACAAAAGCAGGTAGAGCTAGGAGAGCATCATTTAAAGCAAGGCACAGAAAGAACATAGCAAGGGGTAAATTATCGGGCGCATATTGGGCAAACAAGGTAAAATGGTAATGAGAATAAAAGGAATAAGCTTAAAGGGTTTAAATAAAAGACAGAAGTCCGCAATGAGAAGGCACTCCAAACATCATACAGCAAAACATATTAGAGCTATGGTTTCTGCTATGAAAAAAGGAAAGACATTTGGTCAGTCACACAAGTCTGCAATGAGAAAGGTGGGTAAATGAAAAGAAAAAAATCTAGAGTAAATCAAGCAGGTAATTATACAAAGCCTAAAATGAGAAAAAGATTGTTTTATAGAATTAAGGCAGGCAGTAAGGGTGGAAGAGCAGGGCAATGGTCAGCTAGAAAAGCTCAGATGCTTGCTAGAGCTTATAAAAAAGCAGGTGGAGGATACAGGTAGTGGCTTTAAAAAAATCACAGAAGAGTCTTAGAAAATGGACTAAGCAGAAGTGGGATTTTATAAGCAAGGGTGATAAAAAGAAACCCAGAAGAAAGAGAGGCAGGTATCTTCCAGAATCAGTTAGAAAAGGATTAACGGCAAGCCAAAAAGCTTACGAGAACAGGAAGAAAAGAAAAGCATCAGCAAAAGGCAAACAGAGGGCAAGCTACAGTAAGAAAGTAGCTAAGAGAGTTACCAGAGCCAGATGAAACAGGTTAAGTCCGTTGCTATCAATGGAGAAATTGTAGGAGTTAGGAATTTAAAGACTACACATAACTGGAGGCTTGAAATAGATATTTATGAAATGGACACCGAGAAAGTGAAAGAATTAATTGACATCTTAAATAAGCCTCTGTCTATTGGAATAGTAGAGCATGAGCAATAATAAACAAACGCAGAACAAACCCAATGGTAAATTACCTAATGGTAAATTTGCCAAAGGAAATACTATTGGAAACAGGTGGAAGAAGGGAGAGTCTGGAAATCCAAACGGCAGGAGAAACGCCTACACTGATTTAATAAAAGATTTTAGCTTTCTTAAGGTTGATGACAAAGAGAGAAGAGAGATAGTGGTGGCAAAGCTTTTCCAGTTGGCTGAGAGAGGTGACCTAAATGCTATTAGATTTATTGTAGAAAGACTGGAAGGCAAGGCACTTGAAAGACAGGAAAGAACAACAAAGTCTGAGCCAATACAAGTGATGGTGATTGATGATTAACTGGACTGTAAATAAGACCAGAAAAGAAATACTAAACCATCCTGCTAGGTTTAAAGTGATTGTAGCAGGCAGGAGATGGGGAAAGACTGTGCTGTCTCTAATGTATTTGTTAAAAGATGCCTTTGAGCCAAGTGAGAGAAGGTTTTTTATTACACCAACATATAGGCAGGGAAAGATGATTGTATTTCCTGTCCTAAGAAAAATGTTCAGTGGCTTTACTGGAGCAAAACTAAATGAGTCTGAGATGTCTGTGATATTTGATAATGGAGCAGAGCTTAGTGTAAAAGGTGCAGATAACCAACATAATCTGAGAGGTGTTGAACTATCAAAGGTGGTAATGGATGAGATGGCATATATCAAGCCTAATGTATGGGATGAAATTGTTTTCCCTATGCTAACAACAACACAGGGGCAGGCTTTGTTTATAGGTACTCCAAATGGTTATGATGTTATGTATGATATGTATATGATGGGACAGGCTGAGTCTGATTGGATGTCATGGCAGTTTAAAACAATAGAAGGTGGCTTTGTTCCTAAAGATGAAATAGAAAGAGCTAAAAGGACAATGGATGCTGTAATATTTAAACAAGAGTTTGAAGCATCTTTTGAGACTACTGGCAACCGAGCCGCATATAACTTTGACAGGAACACTCACTGTGTTCAAGCCAAGGAACTCTCTAGCTACTTATGGTGGGGGACGGACTTTAATGTAGACTACATGACAGCAGTCTTAGCCTGTCAATTTACAGATGGAACTATCCACTATTTTGATGAAATTAGATTGAAGAACAGCAACACTGAAGAGCTTGCAATAAAGATGAAACAGATTGCACCTAATATTGAGTGCTATCCAGACCCAGCAGGAAATAGTCGCTCTACGGTCAGCAGGAGAAGTGACCATCAGATTTTAAGAGACCACGGCTTTTTAATAAGAGCAAAGAAAGCACACCCATCACACATTGATAGGCTAAATGCTTTAAACAGAAAGTTAAAAGATGCTGAAGGGCATATTGGATTAACTGTAGACCCTAAGTGTGTTAATCTAATAAAAGACTTTGAGCAGTGTCAGAGAGACAGCAAAGGGGGACTAGATAAAAGTCAGATTGAGCTAACACATGCGCTAGATGCCGCAACATATGCTATTAGCTACAAGTTCCCAATAGTTAGAAAGTTAAGCAGTTCAATAAAGTGGTGATAATATGTACAATTTCGGCAAGTCAGTAAATCAAATTATAATACCAGAACTAAGTGAAAAAGTAATTCTGGACACTGTAAAAAAAACAGAGGCAGATTATACATTTGAAAAAAACAACAGGCTCTATGAGTCCCTAGATTTCTATTACAATAATGACCTAGATAAATACATAGAAGAGTGGTTTGCTAGTGATTCATTAAGACAAGTCCCACCATTTCCACAAGCCATTGTGTCTAGATTTGCTAGAGCAAGGATGATGCTATATAAGTCTGCACCAGAAAGATTAATAAATGGAGAGATAAACCAAGACTATAAGGACATTGCTTATCAGCTTGACATTAAAACTAGAGAGTATGCTGAGTTATCTTGGTTGCTTGGATGCTGTTGGATGAAGTCAAAATATAATGAGAGAAAGCAGAGATTAGAGTATGAAATTTTGCCAGATGTAAAAGAATATTATCTGCATGGAGATACAGAGCCTTATGGCTACAGCTATGAAATAGACAGGAACGGCAGTGATAGGCAGTTTGTTTTCTGGTCTGAGGATAGAGATGGAGTGCAGGGCATGCACTTTATTTTTGATGCAAAGGGTAAAAGGTTTGCTGTGAATGGAAATCCAGACATGATTAATCCCTACGGCATCAACCCAATAAGNAAAGTAGAGTATCCATCATCAAGCTATGATGTAGTAAGAGCAGGACTACAGATAAGTATAGCCTACACTAATCTTGCTCTGCATCTAAGATTTAGTCTGGGGCAAGCTGTCTTTGAGGGGGTTGATGAAGGTCAAAGCACTCTTAGAGGTGGCATAGACCATGCGCTTTTAATTCCAGAGGGAAGTAGTTTTTCATATCAGACACCGGGTGGAGACATGATGGCTCACATAGAATCAGCTAAAGCCTTTGCAAACAGCACAGCAGAAAACAATCACCTAAGAATCAGATGGGGTGACTCTACAGGAAATGCGCCAAGTGGTGAGGCTCTCAGAATAATGGAAATAGAAAATTTAGAGTCTAGGGAAAGTGACATCCCACTGTTTAAAGAGTGGGAAGAGTCTAGATATGAAATAGACAGGACTATCCTAGAAAAACACAACGCCTTAAACTTACCAGAGGGTGTTATTATTGACTTTGGTGAAGTAGAGTTTCCAATGTCTCCAAAAGAAGAGAGAGAGCATTTAGACTGGAAGCTAAATCATGGCATTATAACTAAAAAAGAACTTTTATTATATTATAATCCAGACATGGATGAGATTGAACTGCAAAGCAAATTAGATGAAGTAAATGAAGAAAGAAGGCAGACAGCAGAAGCGCAACAACCTCAGTCACCATTGCAGAGAATAATAAACCAGTAGAATGGCAAATGTAGATGATGCAGTTGTTGTTTTTACTAGGAACATTGAAAAAGCAAACAAAGCTTTATTAGATGACCTAGAAAAAGTTGCATTTAATATGTCTAAGATGACAGAGGCTGAATTAGTTAGAACTACAAGGCAAATAAACTTTTTTCAAGAGCTAATAGATAGGGGTTATGGAGAGTCAGTAGATAATCTGATTAATGAGTATGATGGTTTATTAGCAAGCGCAGTTGCAGAGGCAAAAAGAAGGGGCATTGCACCATTATCTGGAGCAAGTGTTGAAGCACTGCAAACATTAAAAGACCTTGATACAGAGGCTTTATTAGGAAGGGCAAGCATGCACTCAAGTCAATTAAAGTCTGCGCTTTTTAGTGGCATTTATGGAGGTCTAACAACAGCACAGGTAATAGCATCACTGCAAAACATACCATTAGCCACTCATCAGATTAATGTTTTAGCTACTGATGGGATTAGGAGATTTGATGATTTCAGCAGAGTTGCTGTGTTTAAAGACAGTAATGTAAGATGGACATATATCGGACCGCAAGATGACAGGACTAGAGATGCCTGTAAGGACACAAAGTTTTTTGAACCTGCAAAGGGATATAAAGCAAAAGACATCCCAAAAGAAACTCCATTTGGGTTGAGGGGTGGATTTAATTGCCGTCACAGTTGGATGGTAAAATAATGAAAGCTGATAAAATAATTGAAATAAAAACAAGCTCTTTTAAAAAACTAGGTGGCAAGTTAGCCACTAGAATTGTAAAGGATGCAGACAAAGGTATAAGTCAAGATGGCTCTGGAAGGTCAGCAGACTTCAAAGCATACAGTGAGAAATATGCGTTTCTAAAGTCTAAGGGTCTTGCAGGAAGGAAGGGAGTAAGTAAAAGCAGACAGATAAATCCACCAAATTTAAGACTAACTAATGAAATGCTAAACTCCATCAAGGCAGGAAATGCTACAGATAAATATGTAGATATTAATTTTAGAGATGGGGACAAAGTTATAGGACATTCTAAGAGGCGAGGTAAGAGACCCAAAAGAAACATTTATGGCTTAAATGAGAAAAACTTATCTTTTGCCGAAAACTTTCTTGAAAATGAGATAAATTCCAATGTTGATATATTTCATAGAAAGTCTATTAACTTAACTGTAAAGATATAAAAAGGAAAGAATATGTCTGAAGTAAAAAGTGGGACTAAGGTAGAAAAAACCTATGAGAACCCAATGCAAGATAATGCAAAAGAGTTGGCAACTGATAGCCAGAACACAGAACCTCAACAAAGCTCTGAAGTAGGGGAACTGATAGCAGAAAGCAAAAAGTACCGAAACAGNGCGCAAAGTGCTGAGAGTGAATTAAGCAAGCTACAGAAAAAATTAGAGGCTGATAAAGAGGCGCAAATGGCAGAACAAAACAAATGGCAGGAGTTAGCAGAGCAGAGAGGTTTGAAAATACAAGAGCAAGAGCCTGTAATTGAAGCGGCTATGGCTCAAATTGAAACCTACAGAGAGGAACTTTTAGCAGGTCTTAGTGAAGAGGACAGAGAGACATTTGGTGATTTACCACTGGATAAATTAAAAGCTCTGTCAAATAAATTAAATAATATTGAAAACAATTCTGAAGTAGCACCAACAGATAACAGTCCTGCAAGGACAACTAATGTTGAAAACAAGAGTTGGGTTGATTTGGATTCTGATAACAGAAGAGCAAATTGGCAAAACATATTGGACAGCTACAGAAGAAGGTAATTAAAAAAGGTTAGAAAATGGCTAAACATTATCAAGGTAGTCCAGTTACTACCACAACAGACCAACATTTTATTCCAGAAATCTGGATGGATGGTATTTATAAGTACTTTGAGCGTAAAACAGTTTTAAGGGGTCTCATAGATGACTTCAGTGCTGTTTTTTCTGGAGCAGGTTTTGGAGATGTTCTTCACATTCCAGAAATGAGCTTAATATCAGCAAGTGACAA
>FUFK010066527.1_pt1 | contig 18994 bp, 23 predicted proteins | sample 1021851 | NCBI WGS metagenome assembly FUFK01 (sample SAMEA51879418, study PRJEB19060) | metagenome
ACTGTTTCATTCTTAGTTATTCTATGCCAATGAGAATGTTCATGGCCTTCCAGTAAAAAATAAATATGACTCACATCTTTATTTTTAAATACCTCAACATAATGTCCACCTTCTGGATGAGGTATCATTTTGTGATATTCTATTAATGATTTTACAATGCTCATATGCAAGCCCACAAATAATATTTAATGCCTAATTTATGGCTAATTTTAAATCTAATCAAATAAATGTGAAATATATATTTATTTTATTTTTATCTCTATTTTTAGTTTCGTGTAACACGACCAATCCATCCGACGTTAAAAAATCAGATACTCAAAGAATTAAATCAATTAAATACGGAAATATTGTTTCCTCTTTACCAGTAAAAGTTAAAGGTGAAGGAAGTTTAATTGGTGCTACTACAGGAGCANTGATTGGTGGNCTTTTAGGTACNCAGGTTTGTGGAAAAGAACTAATNGCAGGGGCAAAATGTGAGGAAATTGCNATTGTTTATGCAACAATAGGTGGGGCTGCACTTGGTTATGTCACAGAAGCATTTTTGGGGAACCATGATGGACATCAATATATTATTAACGTCGATGACAGTGAAGATGATGTAGCGATTGTTCAAGGTAGTGAAACAAAATTAAGTAATAATGATAGAGTTGTAATAATATTTGGTAAAACTATAAGAGTATTGCCTTACGACGGTTAAACTAGTTTTTCCTAGAATTTAATTCTTCCATTACGTCTTCGATTTTTATACCACTTTTTTCAAGATACATTATCAAATGATAAAAAACGTCCGCAGCTTCATGAATTTTATTTGTATTTTTTTCTACAGACTCAATTAATTCACCTATCTCTTCTAGAACTTTTTCTTTTGATAAAGTTTCATCTTCTAAGAGTTTATTGGTATAAGATCCTTCGACTGGGTTCTTTTTTCTTTCTCTTGCAAGAGTAACGAGATCTTCTAAAGTTTTAAGCATATTAAATCCTAACAGGTATATCTTTTGAAGCCAAATACTGCTTTGCTTCATTAACTGAGTATGTGCCATAATGAAATATTGATGCAGCTAAAACTGCGCTAGCGCCTGATTTTATTCCATCAACCAAATGATCTAAAGTTCCAACGCCCCCAGATGCAATAACAGGAATATTAACACTTTCAGAAATAGTTTTCATTAATTCAATATCATATCCGGACTGAGTACCATCCTTATCCATTGAAGTAACAAGTAGTTCCCCTGCTCCTCTTTTTTCCATTTTAAGTGCAAATTCTATTGCATTAATTCCTGTTTCTTTTCTTCCACCATGGGTAAATATTTCCCACGTGTCTCCTTTTTTTTTTGCATCTATTGCAACCACAATACATTGTGAACCGAATTTTTTAGAGCTTTCTTTGACAACACTTGNGTTTTGGACTGCGGCTGTATTNATAGAAACTTTGTCTGCACCACAGTTTAAAAGTTTNTTTATATCATCAACACTTCTCACACCTCCTCCAACTGTCAAAGGCACAAAACATTTTTTTGAGGTTTCCTTAACCACATCGTAAATAGTATCTCTATTTTCGTTTGATGCTGTAATATCTAAAAAACATATTTCATCAGCACCACCATCACTATAAATNTTTGCTTGTTCAACTGGNTCTCCAGCATCTTTTAGATCNACAAAATTTATNCCTTTTACAACTCTTCCATTTTTAACATCTAAACAAGGGATAATTCTATTTTTAAGCATCTATTTCTTTTGCAAGTTCGTCTAATTTAATATCTCCATCATATATAGCTTTGCCAACAATTATACCTTCAATATTTTTGTTATTTAATTCTTTTGCTTTTTTAACATCATCTATATTTGATACCCCTCCAGATATTATTACTGGACAATTTGAAGTATGGGCCACTCTCTCAGTTTCCTCAAAATTAGGGCTTTGCTTCATCCCATCTCTATTTATGTCTGTATAAATTAATCTACTTGCTCCAAAGTTATTTACTTCTTTTAGATAATCTAAAGTTAGTTGATTAGAGTTTTCTTTCCATCCTGAAACTGACAAATATCCATCTTTTGCATCTAGGCCTAATGCAATTTTATTAGGGAACTTTTCACAAGCACCTTTTAAAAAGTCTTTATCTTTAATAGCCGCGCTTCCTAAAATAACCTTTTCAACACCAGCATCAGTATATTTTTTGATGCTTTCAAAGTTTCTAATTCCACCACCAATTTCAATTTTAATATCGCACTTCTTTACTATTTCTTGAATAATATCCAAATTAACAGTCTCCCCTGTTAAGGCTCCATCTAAATCTACAATGTGTAAATTTTTAAATCCATAATCTTTATATTTTGAAGCTTGTTCAAATGGAGACATCCCGTATTCAGTTTTATTCTCAAATTCTCCCTTAATTAGTCTTACACATTTTTTGTCTTTGATATCTATTGCAGGAAAAATCTTCATTTACTTTTTTTAAATTTTTCATCTTTTTTTGGTTTTCTTAAGACTATACTGTCCAGATAGACTGTTTGATCTTGCAAACTTTCCCAATCAGAATTCCAATATCCTATAGTTCTGTGCCTATAAATTCCCATTTTCATATAACCACCTGTACATGTATCAGCTAAAGTTTTAATATTTTTAAGATCAGCAATTACTTCATTATTTTTATAAATTTTAAATCTGCCTGTTTCATCTAGCTTCCATAAGACATGAAATTTAATATGTGTCCATTTTCCTTTAAGATCATCTATTTTTCCGATTATTACTGGCTCAGATGAATATGCTGCCTTGCTTGCCCAGCTATAATTATGTTCTCCTTTATATTTAAAATCCTGGAACCAGAAATGACAACAACTATGACAACCTTTGGCTTTATTNTCTGTATGCATTTGNCCAATNATAACNACAGCACCTTTCTTAAGAGGCTCNTAACTTTCATCAAAATANACTGCATACTCATAAATATACTCTTTATTTTTTAACTTCATGTCACCCAAATGTAATTCTTGTCTGCTTCTATTGCCTTTGCCATCACACTGAATTTGGGTGGTTTGTGCTTTTCCTTTACCACATCCTGCATCTTCTCTATTTACTGTAAACTGAATACTAGTTTCACCCTCGTAAACTGGAAAGCCATCTGATTTTTTTACTTCCTTAATTCTATTTACTTTTTTTTCAGACATAGAAATAAATTGTTTTTTAAATCCCTTAATGTCTTTAAATTTTGTTTTATGACTATCAGACCATGCTATTTTGCTATTAAAAAAAACGAAAATTAATAAGATTAAAAATTTTTTCATATGAATATCTCTTATATATTTATAAAGTTCTCAATTATTTTAAGCCCAATCTTATCACTCTTTTCTGGATGAAATTGAGTTCCGAAGATATTATCTTTTTCAACAGAGCAAATGACTTTAGAGGAATAATCTGTTGTTGCTGAAATCACGTCTTTATCTTCAGGAATAAACTCATAACTATGTACAAAATACATATGTGAATTATTTTCCACATCTTTAAAAATTTTGCTATCCTTAACAATATTTATTTGGTTCCAGCCAATATGTGGAAGTTTATATTTTCCATTTTTGTTATCAATTTTTGATACTTTTCCAGATATCCACCCCAATCCTTTTGTCTCGGTTTCTTCATAACCAACATCAGCAAACATTTGCAAGCCCACACATATTCCAAAAAGTGGTTTTTTTTTATTTATCACAAACTCATCTAAAGTATCTGTTAGTCCATTTATGCTGTTTAAGGCGTCTATGCAGCTCTTAAATGAGCCTTGTCCAGGTAACACAACTTTATCGCTTGATTTTATTTTATTTAAATCTGATGTTACTTTTAAATTAACTTTCCCTTTTGCAACCTCAGTGAAAGAGTTAATTACTGAGCTTATATTGCCTGAGTTATAGTCAACAATTGTGACATTCATTAATTTTATAAAGAGCCTTTAGTGGAAGGAATAGTATTTTTGTTCCTTGGGTCCATTTCTAATGCAGCTCTCAAAGATCTTGCTAACCCTTTAAAACAAGACTCTATNATGTGGTGACTATTATCACCATAAATATTTTCAACGTGTAAAGTAATTCCAGCTGCTTGTGAGAACGCTTGAAACCACTCTTTGAAAAGCTCTGTATCCATTTCACCTAGCTTTTCAACTTTTAATTTCACTTTCCAAATTAAGTAAGGTCTATTTGATACATCAATTGCAACTCGAGTAAGCGTTTCATCCATTGGTATCATTGCGTGTGCATATCTTTTAATACCAACAAACTTTTTAGATGCTTTTTTTAAACATTCACCGATTGCAATGCCTGTATCTTCTGTTGTGTGATGAAGATCAATGTGTGTATCACCCTTGGCTTTTATATTCATATCCATTGAAGAATGCTTTGATAGTTGTTCAAGCATATGATCTAAAAATCCTATACCTGTGTCAACTTTGTATTTACCTTTCCCATCTATGTTAAGTTCAACATTGATGTTGGTTTCTTTTGTCTTTCTGCTTATTTTTGCTTTACGCTTCATAATTTAAAAGAGGTATATATATATAATTCAATTATGGCAATAATACTAAACCTGGGCTTGAACTATCAAATTTAGTATCCATTTATACTGCATGACAACAATAGTTTTGGTTAGAAAAAATAATGATGTAGTAGTCGCGAGTGACGGACAGGTCAGTATGGGAAATACTGTAATTAAAAAAACAGCTAACAAAGTCAGAAAGATTGAGAAAAGAAATGTGATCGCTGGATTTGCTGGATCAACAGCTGACGCACTTACATTATTTGAAAGATTAGAGTCTAAGTTAGAAAAACATGCAGGTAATTTAACAAGAGCTGCAGTCGAACTAGCTAAAGATTGGAGAACTGATAAATATTTAAGAAGACTGGAAGCATTAATGGCTATAGCTGATAAAGAAAAAAGCTTTATAATTTCAGGAACCGGAGATGTTTTAGAGCCAGAAGGAGATGTCATTGGAATTGGTTCAGGTGGAAATTATGCTTTAGCAGCTGCGAAAGTATTAATAGATGGTGATAAATCCGCTGAGGATATAGCAAAAAAAGCTATCAAAGTTGCATCTGAAATATGTGTTTTTACAAATGACAACTTAAGTATGGAGAAAATATAAAATGGAAAAAACTAACGTAACTACATTTCCAAAAGAAAAGGTTGCAAAAGAAAATTCAACTATTGAAAATTCACTTTCCCCAAGAGAAATTGTTTCAGAGTTAGATAGATTTGTTGTGGGACAGAACAAAGCAAAAAGAGCCGTAGCTATAGCATTAAGAAATAGATGGAGAAGACAGGCTTTATCTGGAGATATGAAAGATGAAGTTTTACCCAAAAATATTCTTATGATTGGACCAACAGGAGTTGGTAAAACAGAAATTTCAAGAAGACTATCAAAGCTTGCTGAAGCGCCTTTCGTAAAAGTTGAAGCAACAAGATTTACAGAAGTAGGTTACGTCGGAAGAGATGTCGAACAAATTGTAAGAGATTTGTTAGAGATCGCCATTTCAATGGAAAAGGTAAAAAAAAGAAAAGAAGTCCATGCCCAAGCACAAAAGTTAGCCGAGGAAAGGGTTTTAGACGCATTAGTCGGCAACAAAGCAAGTGTTGCTACAAGAGAAAGTTTTAGAAAAAGGTTGAGAGATGGAGATTTAGATGACAATGAGATTGAAATCGCTGTTGCAGAAAGTAACCAGATGCCATCTTTTGAAATACCTGGTATGCCGGGTGCAAACGTTGGAATGATAAATATTTCTGATGTCTTGGGTAAATCAATGGGACAAAAACCAAAAAAGAAAAAAATGAGCGTAAAAGAATCTCACGAAATTTTAATCAATGAGGAGTCTGATAAATTAATTGAGCAAGATAAAATTATTAAAACTGCAAAAAATTCCACAGAAAATAATGGTATCGTATTTTTAGATGAGATAGATAAGATCTCAGCTAGAACTGATCGTGTTGGAGGAGATGTTTCAAGAGAAGGAGTTCAAAGAGATCTATTACCTTTGATTGAGGGAACAACATTAAGTACAAAATATGGTCCTATTAAAACTGATCATATTTTATTTATTGCTTCAGGAGCATTCCAACTAGCAAAACCATCTGACCTTTTACCGGAACTTCAAGGAAGACTTCCAATAAGAGTTGAGCTTGATGCATTAAACAGTGATGATTTTAAAAGAATTTTGAAAGAACCAGATAACAGTTTGATAAAACAATATAAGGCACTTTTAAAAACTGAAAATGTAGANCTTGAATTCACAGACGACGGTATTGATACTATTGCTAATATTGCNAGNGAAGTNAATACAACTGTTGAAAATATTGGTGCAAGACGTCTTCATACCATTATCGAAAGAGTNCTAGATGAAATTAGTTTTACAGCTACAGATAGAGCTGGTGAAAAAATNACAGTNGACTCTGAATATATTAAGAAAAATATTGGTGAACTGGTAAAAGATACCGATCTTTCTAAGTTTATTTTATAACTTCTTTTTTAAATAAATCTCAAAATTTCCTTTTGATGGACTATCAACTGCTTGCTGATCAATTTTGATAATTTTTGACATTAGGTGAGGACTATCCTTAATGTAGTTAGGTACAGAATGCTTTAGTATACTTAGATCTTTAGATTGATATGGATCATCTAAATTTTTTGATCTAAGTCCCTTGCCTGTGATTATATTTATTTTTATAACATTTTGATCATAACAATCTTGGATAAATTCAGAAACTTTTTGATTTGCCTCCTCAAGAGTAAATCCATGAAGATCTATAACTTTCTCTACAATTCTATTCTGGTGATCTAGAGTTTCTTTATCTTTATTATCTAACTTTTCTGAGCTTTCTAGAAAATTTTGCCAGTCTTTTTTATCTTTATCTGAAAGTTTGTTTGTCAATTAAGCTTGGGTATCAATTAGTACCCAATTTGGATTTACAGATCTACTATCTTTAGAAAATTTCCAAATATCATGAACTTTTTTTATTTTCTCCGGGTCTCCTGAAACTGTTTTATTTTCTTTGTCCTTAATATGTGAAATGATTTCACTTACAAACTCGACAGTTACCTCTAGCATATTTTTATTTTGTTCATGATTTTTAATTTCTGCAGAATTAATGCCTATAAAAGTAGTGTTGGAAGATAAATTTTTAGATTTTCTGTCTTTTACTGCTTGATCGAATTGATCATAAACTTCTTTACCTAACAATGATTTGATATCCTTTAACTTTCCTTCGGAAAAACTTGTGACAATCGTTTCGTAAGCAATTTGCGCACCTTTTAAAAATTCTTTTTTAGCATTATCATCAAATGTTTCAGCGTTTAACTTTACATCTGTTTTGACTATTGGCGTCTCATGAGGAAAGCTTTGGTTAATATCTTCTTCAAAGCCTGATTTTTTTCCCAAAATTCCTCTTAATCTTAGAAATATAAACCCTGCAATCATTGCAAGAAGGATAATATCGATATATTCAAAGCTATAATTCATATGATAATAATATTTACTATGTTGCCTAATTTCAACTGGCAATTTACATTGTAGACAAATGAACTCAGTATTAATTCTTATTTTATCTATTCCTTTAATTGAGATTTACTTATTTATTAAAATTGGATCCTCTATTGGAGCATTTAATACAATTAGTTTAATTTTGCTAACAGCGATTATAGGGGTTGCATATGCAAGATACGAAGGATTTAACACTTTAAAATCTGGTATGGCCCAATTAGTTAAAAATGAAGTTCCAATTTATGAAATTGTGTCAGGCGCCGCCCTAACATTTGCTGCCATTCTCTTAATCATTCCTGGTTTCGCCACAGATTGTTTAGGATTACTTTTAATTATTCCAATTACGAGAAAACTTATCTTTAACGCTTTTTCTAAAAAATTTAATAAGAAAAATAATACTTACAAAAATAAAGATTTTATTGAAGGTGAATATAAAGATATGGATGAAAAATAATGGCTGTTAAACATAAAATCATAGTTACCTACACAAAAGATTTATCTGTTGAAATACCAGATGTGGAAACCCTTCTTTTAGCAAGAGAAAGAATATCAAAATATAAAATCACTTTAGATATAACTTCAAAACCACTAAAAAATAAAATGATAGAGGTTTTTACCAAACTTAAATACACAGATGTAGAAGAAAGTAAAAAAAAAGCACTCTTTGAACTTCTCCATTCAACAGTTGTTGAAATTGAAGATACAAAAATAGAAAAAAATGAAATGAAAAAATTTATACTTTGTGATTTACAAATAGAAGTTTTTCCAAAAATACGAGAAGCTTTTGTTCAAATACTCAGACACTCTGGATTTCCAGAGGCTAATTTTTCAGGTGAAATTGATTTTAACAAATTATACGAGCAAAGATCAAATCAATAAAAATTTTTTTTTAAATCTCTCTTCAAAAATTCCCTGTGTTGTTCAAGCTCTTCTGATGTGGGATAAACAATTTTTTTTGAATAAGTAATATTTTTATTTTGAGTTTCGACAGAATTAATATCAACAGAGTTTGAAAAATTTAGTTTAGGCTCTTTTTGATCTAGTAGATTTATATAAACTTTTGCAAGTAGTTCACAATCAATTAACGCAGTGTGTTTTTCTCTTTTTGAATTATCTATTCTAAATCTCTTGCACAGAGCATCCAAACTTATACCTGAACCAGGGAATTTGTTCCTAGCTAGGTCTAATGTATCTACAGTATGATCTTTATTAATTTCTGGTTTGCCGGCAATAGATAGTTCGTTGTTTAAATGTGAAATATCAAATTCCGCATTATGTATTATAATTTTTTTATCTTTAATAAAATTTAAAAAATCATCTGCTATTTCAAAAAACTTTTTTTTATTAGATAAAAATNGATCGGAATAGCCATGAACTTCAAATGCCTTTTCGGATACTTTTCTCTCTGGATTTAAATAGCAATGAAATATATTTTTTGTCGGAACCAGGTTATCAAGTTCTATACAACCGATTTCTACGATGCGGTGACCATCTTTAACAGATAGTCCAGTTGTTTCAGTATCTAAAATTATTTCTTTCATATATTTAATATTTCAGTTTTTATATGTTTAACATCATTTTTAATTTTTGTTGCATCAAATGTATTCTTAATAACAAAATTAGATAATTTTTTCTTTTTGGTTAATGGTAACTGTAAACTCTTCAAATTTCTGTTTAGTTTTTCATTAAAATATTTCCTGTTTTTTAATCTATTTTGAATATCTTTTCTTTTCGCTTCCACAAAAATTAAAACATCTCCCTTCTTATTTAGTTTATTTTCTAAATATAAAGGAATGTCTAGTACTACTAATTTTTTAGTTTTATTCTTGATTAAAAATTTATTCATCCTAGTTCTAACAATTGGATGAACAATTTTTGAAATCTTTTTAAGATTATTTTTACTATCCAGTACAGCTTTCAGTAAAAATTTTTTATCTAGGTGATCTGAAATAATATATTTAGGCAATGCTTTTTTAATTTTTTGATAACAAGATCTGTCATTTTTATAAATTTCAGCAACTTCTTTATCAGCATTAAAGAGTGGACAATTAAATTGTTTGGAAACAAAGCTTTTGCCAGCACCTATATCTCCTAGTATTGCTATTCTAATCATCTAAAAGATTTAAGACCTGTTCATTAATTTCTGGCTTTAAATTATTCCACAATTCAAATGCTTTTTGTGCTTGATAAGCAAACATCATTTTGCCGTTTTCAATTATATTGCCTCTTTTTTTTGCCTCATCTAAAAATAATGTTTTTGATGGTTTGTATATTACATCATAGAAAAACTTATCCTTACCAATTTTATCATAATCTATATCAATTTTATCATTGGGGTTAAGGCCTAAGCTCGTTACATTTATTACAACATCAGCAGCTGGTGTCTCTCCCCAATCAACTACATCGATATCACTGAATTTAGTTTTCAAATTTTCTGATTTAATCTTTGTTCTATTAGTGATTAAAATTTTTGATGCTTTAATTTTTTTTAAAACATAAATTATAGATGGTGCAACACCTCCAGCTCCTAAAATTAGGACAGTTTTATTTCTTATTTTATCGATATAATTTAACAAGGATAACTCAAAACCATCTACATCTGTATTAAATCCAAAAATTTTGTTCCCTTTTTTAAGTATTGTGTTCACAGATTCAGTGGCACTGGCATCATCACTAAGTAAGTCTAAGTATTTAATTATTTTTGATTTATAGGGAACGGTTACATTCACTCCAAAAATTTCATTTTTCCTAACTCGAGATACAATATCCTTTAGTTCTAGTTCATTAATTTTTTTTTTTTCATAAACTGCATCAACATTATTTTGTTCGAACCAATAATTGTGTAATTTTGGTGAAAGTGAGTGTTCTATAGGATCACCAATTACTAAAAATTTTTTCATTTGTAATTTTCCATGTATGTTTTTATTTGTTTTATAGGTAAACCCATTATTGTATCTTTATCACCTTCAATTTTCTCAAATAAATTTTTTCCTTCTCCCTCTATTTGATAAACATTATAAGCATATAATGCTTCATCTGGAATTTTGTTTAAATAATCTTTTAGCTCTACCTCTGAAAAATTTTTCATAGTAAGCTTTGCTTTATCAGTATGATTCCAAATCATTGAATTATTTTTTGAAATACAAACAGAACTTATTAGATAATGTGACTTACCATTCAATTTTCTTAATATATTTATCGCCTCTTCTCTTGAAGATGGTTTTGAAATTAATTCACCATTTAAATCTATTACACTATCAGCTCCTAATACTAATTTGTCATACACATTAGAACTAACTTTATTTGCTTTTAACTCAGCTAGATTTTTAGAGATGATTTCAGGTGTCGCTCCTTCCGCGATTAAACTATGTTTAATTGGATCTTCATCAACGTTTGATTGAATAACTTCACAATCTATATTGTGTTCAGTTAATATATCTTTTCTAACCTTGCTTTTCGAAGCCAATACTATTTTCATTATCTATTTTTTATTTCATAAATTTTTATGATAGAAGCAGCGGTTTCTTCAACAGATTTTCTTGTAACATCTATTGTTGGCCATTGGTTTTTTCTGAAAATTTTTTTTGAGTTTTCAACCTCTTCTTTAATTTTTTCNAAATTTGTGTACTCNGTNCTTTCATTTTCNTTCAAGCTATTCAGTCTATTCTTTCTTATATCAAATAATCTTTCAGCTTCGGTTGTTAAACCAACAATACAAGGTTTAAAGTTCTTGTAAGTTATTTTTGTAGGTATTGATTTTTCATTAACTAATGGAATATTTGAAGTTTTGTAGCCTTTATTGGCCAAATAAATTGAGGTTGGGGTTTTGCTTGTTCTACTGACCCCTAACAAAATAATATCAGATTTCTCTAAATCATCAGTTTGATTTCCATCATCGTGGTTCATTGTAAATTGGATAGCTTCTATTCTTTGATAATATTCTTCATTAAGCACGTGTTGACCGCTTGGTTCGTGTGATGCTCTTTGATTTAATATTTTAGAAAAGCTTAGTATTAAATCACCTAAAACACCAAAACAGGGAATTTGTTTTGANTGAGCTTGATCCGCTAAATACTTGGCAAGTTTACTATTAACGATTGTATAAAGTATAATNGGGTTNTCTCTTTTCTTTGCTTTTTCNAAAATCTGCTGAATTTGATTCTCTGTTCTGGTGAAAGAAAAATTATTAAGTTCATATTCAAAGTTTGTAAACTGTGCTTTTAGNGCTAAGAAGATTCTATCTAGAGTCTCTCCGGTTGAATCGGANATNAGATAAATTTGATGTTCGTTTCTCATGTATAAAATGTCAATAAAATATCACTAAAANTTAGTTATTAGTGATTAGTAAATATTTTCAATTATTATTATAAATAATTACAGAAATTAAACTTTTTTTTACATGTTAATTAATTAAAAACCAGAATTCTTTAATTGGTAATAATTATTAACTTACATTGGTAAATAGACGTTTAATTTACGATTAAATGTTAATAAATCGTATATAAAGTGTGCAAATTAGATAATTTACGTAATTCACATATCATAATACTAATACAATAAATATTAATTGATCTATTTATAAATGACTCCAATTCAAAGATGTATTGTTGAGAAAAGAGAGCAATCTTAATCCTATATGGTTAATGAGGCAAGCTGGAAGGTATTTACCTGAATTTCGTGAGATAAGGAGTAAAAATCAAGATTTTATAAAATTATGTCTTAGTGAAAATTTAGCGTCTGAAATAACCTTACAACCTATAGAAAGATTTAATTTTGATGCTGCAATTATTTTCTCAGATATTTTAATGTTACCATATGGTCTAAACCAGAAAGTCGAGTTTGAAAAAAATTTTGGTCCAAAGTTAGGCAATTTAAATTTAGATGACTTAAAAAATATTGATGAGGTAGATTTTTCTTTTAAGTTAAATTCTGTTTATAAGGCAATTAATATAACATCAAATAAGATTAACAGAGATGAAAAGGACTTAATAGGTTTTGTCGGTGCTCCATGGACAATCTTGGTATATATGATTAACAAAATATCTCCTAAAAAAAAACTTAAAGAAGATTTTTTTAAAGATGAATTTTTAATTAATCGATTATTATCTATCATTGATAAATTCCTCAAAATTCATATTAAAAATCAAGTTGAAGCAGGTGCCACGATTATACAAATATTTGATAGTTGGGCTGGACTGCTTGAAAACAATATACCNGAGTATATTTANATACCAACATTAAGTCTNGTAGANTATACTAAAAGNCTTGGTGTTCCAGTTATATGTTTTCCNAGAGGTATAAAAGANTACAAGAANTTTTGTGATATTGTTAAACCAAGTGCTGTTAACATCGATTATGATATAGATCCAAAANATATTGTAAAAAATATTGATATTCCGATTCAGGGGGGTCTAGATCCAAAAATTCTGTTACAAGATGAAGANNNTTTAGAAAAAGAGACTAAAAAATATTTAAATATATTTAAAGATCATCCTTATATATTTAATTTAGGACATGGAATTCAACCTCAAACAAAAATTGANATGGTTGAAAAATTAGTAAAAACTGTGAGATCGTTTAATTAATGGAAGACCACCCAAAAATTAATTTTGGAAAAACTGGAGTTTTATTGATTAATCTTGGAACTCCTGAATCCACAAGTTGGTTTGATATAAGAAGGTATCTCAAAGAATTTCTCTCTGATAGAAGAGTTATAGAAGTTAATCCTATATTATGGAAATTCATCCTGAATGTTTTCATTTTAACATTTAGNCCCTCAAAAACTGCAAAAGCATATAAAGAAATTTGGATGGAAAAAGAAAACATGTCTCCTCTAAGATACTACACAAAGTTACAGGCAGAAAAAATTGACAAATTGATTGAAAATAAAAACGTTATAATCGATTATGCAATGAGATATGGAAACCCAAGTATAAAAAGCAAGATAAATAAACTTCACGAAGCTGGTTGTGAGCACCTTTTAATTATTCCTCTATACCCACAATATGCTGCAGCAACAACAGCAACAGTATGTGATGAAGTATATAGATCTCTTATGAAAATGAGATGGCAACCAAGTTTAAAGATTGTTCCACATTATGAGTCAGAGGAACTTTATATCGATGCACTAGTAAATTCATTAAATAAAAAAATTTCAGAAATTAATTGGAAACCAGACCTTATAATTGCTTCTTATCATGGAATTCCACAAAAATATTTTGATAAAGGTGATCCCTATCATTGTTACTGTCATAAAACCACAAGACTAATCTCAGAAAAGTTCAAAGATGTTAAGATAAGAACAACTTTNCAATCAAGATTCGGTCCCGAACAATGGTTAAAACCNTATACTGATAAAACTTTAGAAGAATTACCGAGCGACAATATAAATAATATCTTAGTAATTTGTCCTGGTTTTGCATCAGATTGTGTTGAGACTTTAGAAGAAATTGCAATTCAAGGCAAAGAGAGTTTTTTAAAATCCGGGGGGAAAAACTTTGATATGATACCGTGTTTGAATGATAACGAAGATCATATTAAGCTTCTAGAATATCTTGTAAATAAAAATTTATAAATTTATGAATTATTATTTGTTATTTAAGTCACTACATTTAATAGCAGTTATATCTTGGATGGCTGGGCTGTTGTATTTGCCAAGAATCTTTGTTTATCATGTTGAAAATTATCAAAAAAAAGAAACCACTGAAATTTTTGAGACTATGGAGAGGAAACTTTATTTTTATATTATGAGACCAGCAATGTTAATATCCTGGCTCTTCGGNNTACTATTAATTTATCAAATAGGTTTTGAATCTTTCTCACAACTTTGGCTTCAATTAAAAATTTTTTTTGTAATAATTTTGACTGTTTACCACGAGTATTTGGGAAAATGTCTGACTTCTCTCAGAGACGGCTCAAACTCAAAATCCTCTAGATTCTTTAGAATAATTAACGAAATTCCAACAATACTGTTAATTTTAATAGTATTTATTGTAATTTTTAAACCCATCTAGTCTTGAAATTTGAGACTTAATATATATATTTATCTCATCTAACAAACAAACTCCCCACAACTATGAACATACAAGAACTAAAAGAAAAGAGCTCAGAGAAATTAATTACTGAAGCTGAAAAGCTTGGCATTGAAAATGCTAGNACTTTAAGAAGACAAGAAATTTACTTTGCCATATTAAAAAAATTGGCTGAAAAAGGTGAGGAAATTACTGGTGGAGGGGTTTTGCAGCTTTTACAGGATGGTTTTGGTTTCCTAAGAGCAATGGAGTCTAATTATCTCCCAGGTGCAGATGATATTTATGTAAGCCCAAGCCAAATTAGAAGATTTGGATTAAGAACAGGTGATACTGTTGAAGGCCCAATAAGATCTCCAAAGGAAGGTGAAAGATATTTTGCTTTATTGCAAGTATCCAAAATAAATTTTGAGGAACCTGATAAATTTAAACACAAAATAGCTTTCGACAATTTAACCCCACTCTACCCTAACAAGCAATTTAGAATGGAAGTCGAGACTACAAAAATTGAAAAAAAACCAGACTTAACCCCAAGATTAATTGATCTCGTTAGTCCAATTGGAAAAGGACAAAGATCATTAATTATATCACCACCAAAAGCTGGTAAAACGATGATTTTGCAAAGTATAGCAAACTCGATTACAGCAAATCATCCAGAGTGTTATTTAATGGTTTTATTAATTGATGAAAGACCTGAAGAGGTAACAGACATGCAACGAACTGTTAAAGGAGAAGTAATAAGCTCAACATTTGACGAGCCAGCTCAAAGACACGTTGCAGTTGCTGAAATGGTTATTGAAAAAGCTAAAAGACTAACTGAGCATAAAAAGGATGTTGTAATTTTATTAGATTCCATAACAAGGCTTGGACGAGCTTATAATGCTGTAGTTCCAAGTTCAGGAAAAGTTTTAACTGGAGGTGTAGATGCCAATGCACTCCAAAGGCCAAAAAGATTTTTTGGTGCCGCAAGAAATATTGAGGAAGGTGGATCATTAACAATTATAGCTACAGCGTTAATTGATACTGGAAGCAGAATGGATGAAGTCATATTTGAAGAATTTAAAGGTACNGGTAACAGTGAAACAATNTTAGATAGAAAGATATCNGAAAAGAGAATATTCCCAGCAATNGACATAACTAAATCTGGCACAAGAAGAGAAGAGCTATTGTTTGATAAAAACGACCTTCAAAAAATGAATGTGTTAAGAAGAATTATTGCACCAATGGGCTCAATGGATGCAATAGAGTTTATAAATTCTAAATTAAAAGATACTAAAAATAATGCAGAATTTTTTAATTCTATGAATAAGCCATCTTAAAGATTTATTTTCCCAAAATACTGATATAATTTTCTGATGACATTTTATGCTCTATCTTCAGGGCCAGGTTTATCGGGTATAGCTGTTATTAGAGTTTCNGGATCTGAAACTGTGAANGTTATTAAACATCTCACAAATTCTAGTTTGCCGAAACCTAAAGAGGCAACTTTAAAAAAATTTATTAATAAAAATAATGAATTGATAGATGAAGGTATACTTTTATGGTTTCCTGGGCCAAACAGTTACACAGGTGAAGATATGGCTGAATTCCATGTTCATGGTAGTAGAGCAGTAATTGAAGCAATACAAAGTTCAATTTCAGAAGTATCTAATTGTAGACTTGCATCTCCAGGAGAGTTCACGAAGACTGCTTTTCAGAATGGAAAAATAGATTTACTAAAAGCAGAAGGTATTTCAGACTTAATTTCATCAGAAACAGAAATTCAGAGATTACAAGCTATAAAAATAATGGAGGGCAAAAGTTCAAAAATATTTGAAACTCTCAGACATACACTTATTAAAGTTTTATCTAAGTTAGAGGCTAAAATTGACTTTCCAGATGAAGATCTNCCAATTGAAATCTTAGACGGAATAAAAGCAGATACAACTAAAGCATTAGCTGATTTAGAGAAGTTATTGGATGATCAAAGAGTAGGAGAAAGAATTAGAGAAGGTTTCAAAATTTCTATAATTGGTCCCACAAATGTGGGCAAATCTTCTCTCCTTAATCATCTAGCAAACCGTGAAGTAGCAATTGTGTCTGAAATAGCTGGGACTACAAGAGATGTTATAGAAACACATCTTAATTTGGATGGATATCCAGTCATTTTATCTGACACAGCCGGCATCAGAGACTCTAAAGATGAAATAGAAAGAAAAGGTATAAAGCTAAGTCTTAAAAATGCAAATGAAGCAGATATAAATATCGTAGTCTTAGAACCAAAAAGTGTTGATTTTCAAAGCTTTTTAAGTGCTTTGAGTCAGGATAAGAATATTATTGTCGTTAATAAATTGGATAAAATTGATGATAGAATAAATGAAGAAATTAGAAAATTAAATCCAATAACTATATCGGTTAAAGAAAATAAAAATATAGATTTACTTATTAATGAAATAAAAAAAAAATTAGAAAGTAAATTTATATCATCAAACGATATTATAATCACAAGAAGCAGGCATAGAGACAATATTGAGAAATGTATTTATCATTTAAAAACATTTCAAAATAAAAATTCAGAAGAGGAATTTGATAAAGCCGCAGAAGACTTAAGATTAGCAGTTAGACATTTAGGATTAATAGTTGGAAAAGTAGATGTCGAAGAAATACTCGGATCCATCTTTAACGATTTCTGTATAGGCAAATAATTATCAACTAAGAAAACCCCAGAAAGTGGAATAACTAGTATCTTGTAAAATTTAATAACGATAATAAATTAAAGGCATGAAAAATGAGTTATCGTTTGATGTAGTGGTTATTGGGGGTGGTCATGCTGGTTGTGAGGCAGCAGCAGCATCTGCAAGATTGGGAGTTAACACTGCCTTATTCACACATAAATTTGAAACTATAGGGGAAATGTCCTGCAATCCTGCAATTGGTGGACTTGGTAAAGGTCATTTGGTCAGAGAAATAGATGCATTAGACGGTGTTATGGGAGAAGTTGCGGACAAATCAGGAATACAATTTAGGCTCCTAAATAGAAGTAGAGGCCCTGCAGTTAGAGGACCAAGAACACAAAGTGATAGATCATTATACAAAAAATTTATGCAAGAAAAACTTGTAAACTACTGTAATTTAAGCATTTATTCTGATCCTGTAATAAGCTTCAATTTTAAAAATAATGCTATAATTGGATTTAATACTCAATCTGGTAAAGAAATCAGATCATCTAAGATAATTCTAACAACTGGCACATTTTTAAATGGTCTTATACATATTGGTGAGAAAAAAACCCCAGCAGGGAGATATGATGAAAAACCATCAACAGGTTTAAGTGAACAACTAGAAAAGTTTAATTTTAAAATTGGTAGATTAAAAACCGGAACTCCACCAAGATTAGATGCGCGTACAATTAATTTTGAAAATTTGGAAGCTCAACATGCAGACGAAGATCCATATTTTTTTTCTTTCTTAACCAAAAAAAATTTAAACAAGCAAATCTCTTGCAGAATGACTTATACCAATGAACAAGTTCATAAAATCATTTCCAAAAATATTAAGNGAAGNGCTATGTACTCTGGCAGCATACAAGGAGTAGGTCCAAGATATTGTCCATCTATAGAGGATAAAATAAAAAAATTCGCTGATAAGGAGCGACACCAAATTTTTTTAGAGCCAGAAGGCTTAAATGATAATACTATATATCCAAATGGTATTTCAACTTCACTACCATCAGAGATACAGCAAGAAATATGTAGTAAAATCAATGGTTTAGAGAATGTAAAAATATTAAGGCCTGGATATGCTATTGAATACGATTATATTGATCCAAGAGAGCTATTCTTAACTTTAGAGACTAAAAAAATCAAAAATCTCTATCTTGCNGGTCAAATNAATGGAACAACNGGATATGAAGAGGCTGCNGCNCAAGGCTTAATCGCTGGAATAAATTCNGCTCTATCTATNAAAGGCGAGGAACCTTTTATACTTGATAGATCAGATGCATATATAGGAGTGATGATAGACGATTTNGTTACGAAAGGTGTAGCAGAACCATATAGAATGTTTACCTCAAGAGCAGAGTATAGATTATCATTAAGGTCAGATAATGCAGATGTTAGATTAACTCAAAAAGGNATTAATTTGGGAGTGGTACTTAAANATAGNGCTCAAATATTNAAAGANAAACATTTTCAACTAACAAAAATTGAAAATNANATGTCAAAATTACAAATTACCCCTTCNAAAGTTGAAAAATACGGTATAAANATTGCAAAGGANGGGGTTAGTAGAANTGCATTCCATATATTAGGCCAAAAATCTGTAAATATGAGTAAAATTAGGGAAATTTGGTCAGAAATACCTTATGTTTCACGTGAAATAGATGAACAATTAGAGATAAACTCTCATTATAAAGGTTATTTGAAGAAGCAAAAAGCTGATATTTTAGCTTTTAAAAGAGATGAAAATTTAATAAT
>FUFK010068511.1_pt1 | contig 18991 bp, 20 predicted proteins | sample 1021851 | NCBI WGS metagenome assembly FUFK01 (sample SAMEA51879418, study PRJEB19060) | metagenome
TACTTCAAGTTGGAGATGGTGTTGCTAGAATCTTAGCAGCCTGTTTAATGCCTTGCTGCGCTGCTTTTGAAAACCATNAATTGGCNTCTTCTAAGTTNACTGNNGTACCNATACCNTTAAGAAAAAANACNCCNAGATTNTACTGNGCTTTGGCATNGTTATTTTGCGCNGCNGCATAATACCAAAGCAAAGCCGTCGACTTGTTTTCCGTGACGCCCAACCCTTTATCATATAGAACGCCCATGCTGTATTGTGCAGGCGGAAATGCTTTAATGGCTGCTAAATTAAACCAATTTAATGCTCTGTTAATATCTTTCTTTTTTGAAGAAGCTAGCGCCATTAGTCCTAAACGGTATTGAGCTTTCGGATTTCCTTTATTTGCATTCTCCAGCAGGTCTGCGTCTTTTAGATTTTTTTCTGAAGACAACCGTTGTTTGCTTGTCTCAGGATAACCCCCGTGTGAGCTGAAGGTTTGTTGCTTGGAGATTAAATTAGATTCACTTTCTTTTTTTTTTCTGATTCTGGGTAAGTGCTAGCTACTTTTGAGTTGGGAATTCGTTTTTGAGTAGTTCTATTATTCAAATACTCATTAGATTGTTTTGTTTGGGCAGCCTCAGTACCCGCAGAGAATACTCCTTTGCTTAATCTCCTATCACTCTCAATAGCTTCGGAAGACACTTTTGGGTCATCTTTTAATCCTATGAACTTTAGGATTGTTTTTGTAACTAGATGGTCAACTTCATCATAAGCATCTTCAACCGTCTTTAAGATAGAGTTCATGTTTACGAGCANGGNNCCGCTATATTTNTAAAAGAAGGTCTTATAATGNNTCGGAAAAATNNATGCTGTAACACTTATNNTGCCACCCAAGAAAACCAGNAATGGTANAATTANCAACCACTTATTGAGCGGCTTTCTTTTAATTATTTCCTGATTNGTCGTTGNATTTGGCTCAACTAATTTTTCTTTATCTAGTGTGGTATCTTCTTCGNAATAATCAAATTCCTCACNATCAGGGAAAAGGTCTTCTCCNGTTTGTTCAAGGTCAAAGGTNGGNGCAACAGGAGCCGGCCGNTNGTCAACGATATAGCTTTCCTTATTTATGTNATCGTCATTGGCTATTTCTTCATTTACAAGCTCTTCTCCAGTATCTTCGATCGGAGCCTGATCCTGGTACGACATTTTTGACTTTGATTTTAATGCCTCGGCCGCAACCAGTCGTAACGCTAGTTCATTAAGTCCAAAAATTATAGGACGTAATTCTTTTTCGAGACGGCTATCATATTCGTCTAAAGCTTTTGACAAGCTTTGAATATTAACATCTTTTTGGGTGGTAAGCTCTTTTGATTCATAAGCATTTTGCTCTTCTGAATTTAATAAATTGCTGTCGTCTTGCGCAACCCGCGCCTGCTGCTCCAAAATAATTTTGTCGATCCACGTTCCTATCGGAAGTCCGGCTTCTTTTGCTTTCTGTCGCGCGGTCTTTCGGGTTTCTTCGTCGATACCCTTTACGCTCCATGGAGTTAATGCCTGGCTCATTCATCTTCCAAATATCAACTACGTTTGGGTAGCTTATTTATACAGAAATTAGCAAATTGTTAATAATCCAACATCAAGCTTATTTCATACTTTATGATCTATCAAACATTAATCAAGCTCATACCGTAACCTAAACTAGCATCAGCGTTTTATCTCGTGGCGACTTTCCAAAGCTTCTAATCTTAAGGACAGTTTCAATANGATCTCTCTCAGTGGCTTCACTGCCTCTAAAACNCGACCCTCCGTCTCATCTAGCTTTTTCAGCAAACTGTCTTCAGCGCGTTTAGGAANCTCTGTTACCATTTGNGGTGTTTTAAAANCATCATTAGTTTTTTGTTGGCTATCACCAGTTGANTCAAACGCTTTCGTTTCGTTCTGAATCACNNTTGTTAACCACTCNCCNATNGTNATNCCTCGTTCAGCAGCNGCTGTCCTTACAAAATCTCTGGCTTCAACAGACACCCCTTTTATACTCCACGGAAACTTTCCAGTTTTAACACTTTTCACCATTGACAAGACCTCCTACATTATTATAACGCACGAGTGGACAGTTTGTTAAGACGTGGCTTTNNGTTAATCNTATGCCTTCATAANCTGACTGCCCAAAAAATTGCTGGGGCGTGGCCAAGCGGTTAAGGCAGCGGGTTTTGATCCCGCCATCGCAGGTTCGAATCCTGCCGCCCCAGCCACTGAATTACCACCGTTTTCCCCCACTGACCTCAATCCACAGGCTAGACTCAATAGCGCCTGGTAAAACAGGTATCCAACACAAGCCATGCTGCTTTAGAGACTCTTTTNGATAAAGCCTCACGAAATGACTTGAAAAAATTGGTTCAAATCTTCCCCCTAAGAGTAGNGATGATATAACTAACTGCTCATTATATTCCCTCCACTTCCAGTTAGAAGGATAATGATCTGGAAGAAATATGTCGTGAAAGTGAACAAAAACGCCTTTTGGAAGACTTGGTAAAATTTGATTAACTATTGTATCCACATCGCTCCCTGATACCGCGATATGGCTTGAATCGATTATTAAAAAATCACCTTCGCTTAACTCTGGTAATTTCTTTAGATCCACCGATTGGATTGTTTTTTCGAAGAAATTAATTCGTTCGGAAAAAAAAGACGCTCGCGGCACAGGGTCTACGCAAGTCAAGGAGGTATCTAAATTACCATCTTTGATCGCTTTTAATATAAAACGCGTCGAGTGACCCGAGCCTATTTCTAAAATATTTTTGGGTTTTTTCGATCTAACGAGACTGTAAGCGACTGCTGCATCAAGTCCAGGGAACCAATCTTGATGCCAACGGGGTGTGTTTTTACTTCGGGGCTGATAATCNATTTTTTTTAGATCTTTGTTGAATGCTGAGACTGTTTCAAGAGTATCTGAAAACGCATCTATTTTGTCTTCTGAAAACCACTTGTGTATCCAACAAGTTTTATTTTTATCCCTTTCTAATCCAGCGGCATATCTATGCGGTATAAAGAAACCCATATCTTTTATATTTAAGACAGTTAGGAGCCCATAGACCATTCGTTTTATACTCATCTAANNGAACCAGCTATAAAAAGATNTTATTCAAAACTATACCTCGAGCTCCATTCCTTCCATTGCCACTANAGAGCCCGGTCTANCTTTATTGNCCTCTTCGGAGATAATATCCATTGCAGCATCATCATTNCCTGGGTCATGGTGAAAAATTACNAGCTTTTTTACTGAAGCCGCGTCGCATAACTTCACACCCTCTTGCCATGTGGANTGNCCCCAACCAGCAAAATNAGGATAATTTTCATCAGTAAAACATGCGTCATATATTACTAGATCNGATCCACTAACAAGACTTTNTATATTCTGGTCTATTTCTCCTGCTTTGTGCTCAGTATCGGTGATGTAGCAAACTGATCTTCCCCCAAAATTTACTCTATAGCCCACTGCCCCTTGGGGATGATTTAACGCCACCGTAGATAAACTTATCCCTCCATCCAGCTCAATTTTATCGCCAGGTATAAATGTCAAAAAATCTAAGTTTGCATTAAATACCTCCAACGAGACCGGAAACATTGGAGGGCTAGTAAGTTTTTGGAATACTTCCTTTATGGGTATCTGCTGATCAAAGACACCCGACCAAATTTTGAAATTATTGTTAGGATTAAACGCTGGCGCAAAAAATGGAAAACCTATTATGTGGTCTAAGTGAGCGTGACTGAAGAAAATTTCAGCCTCTATTTTACCCTTTTTAATTAATTCCTGACCGAGAGCNCGAAGTCCTGTACCAGCATCAAATATTAAGGTCTTATCTCCACAGGTAATTTCTACGCAGGGGGTATTTCCGCCGTATCGATGATAAGCCAAACCGGGACACGGTATGCTTCCTCGTACCCCCCAGAACTTAACTGTCAATTTTGCCTCTTTATTCAAGATCGCACCTTTTCCCCGAACAAACCGTATACCTTTTGAGATCCGTCTTATGATTGCAGATATTATCTAAAGATTTCCGTTAATACAAATTCAAGCGATAACCATTTTCAGTTGTAGTCAGAATAAATGCCTCCGAAGAGTTATTTTCAATTTTTTTTCTAAGACGGTAGATATGTGTCTCCAAAGTGTGTGANGAAATTTCATCGTTATACCCCCATACATCACTCAGCAATTTTTGTCTTGATAATTCATTTTGCGGTGCCTGCCACAATTGCCACAAAATATCCGTCTCCTTTTCGGTTAGTCTAACTCTAACCTTAGTATCTAAATTAATTAGAACCTTTTCATTTCGCCGAAAACCATAGTTTGCTATTTTCAGATCTTTACCGCCNCTNTTCTGTAAAGCAATCTTCNGAGATATCGCTGTTAGTAAGTCACTCACCTTTATTGGCTTTAATAATATTTCTTTTTGAGAATCTGGCTTTTGGTAAACACCTCTAAAGAAGGCATCATCTGGCATTAAAACTATCAATTGTGAATCTGGGAAACTATCACTAATCTGAGCCAAATCGACACTTCCATGCTGGCTTTTATGAATATTTATTAAGATGATATCTGTTATCTTTTTTTCTTCTTTGAGCTCCTGTAGCTCTTGATAACCTATCGCTTGATGAACTANATATTTNTTGTCGAATTCTAATTGTTTACTAAGAACGAAGCTGCTCTCTTTATCGCTATCAACTAATAAAAGCTTCTTCATCTACCATCTCTTTGAATGCTTTTTTAATTCTGATTAGATCCTTTTATTGATTGGCTTGCAATTCTTTAACAACAACTTCTTTCCAAAACGCTATGTGTCCTCTAACGCGTTTAGCTTTTGACTTCGGCCTTAAATAGCTCCAAGCTCCATCCTTAACAAGGTTTTCCGTTGTTTTTATATCAAAATAAGTCGCCATCCCTTTCCACGGACAACGCGTTAAAGTTTCTGTTTGAAAAAGATATTCCGTTTTAACTTCATTTTCTGGGAAATAAATATTATTTTCAATAATCAAGCAATTTCCGGATTTTGCAATTAGAGTATCACCCAATGTGGCCACAAACATATTTGAATCCCCTTTATAACTTAAAATCGTGGCGCAAAAATTAGCTTAAGCATTTCGTTTGATAAGGAACTGCTTGGATCACAAAACGACTCGCAAACTGAAAAATGGTTTCCATCTTCTATGATCGACTTCAGGACGGGTTGCTTGGCTTCATTTAACACATCAGTCAAACGATTAGTTTGATAAAGATACTCTTTCCCCTCTTTTGCCCCAACTGCAATTATTATTGGAGGCAGCTTGACCTCTTCTGAAACCATGCTTTCAACTATCCGGACAGGGCTATATTTATCGACTTCATTAGGAGTTAACCTGACTTGAGCGTTTAAGTAAGATAATCTTATTGGTTCCAGATCATGTATACCACTTAAGGAGCACCCACCCTTCAGGTAGGTTGGTCCACTTGGACTGCACATTAACCCCGTAAGGTGACCGCCAGCCGAATGCCCTGCAACAAAAATTTGATTGTTATCGCCTTCAAATTGCTCTGCGTTTTCAAAGATCCAATCTAGACAATTTCTGATATCTTCAACTATCGATCCAATCTGAACCGCAGGACAGAGGCGATATCCGATAGAAATAAAATTAACTCCAGCAGCTGTGTAAAACGGCGCCAAAAACCTACCTATACTTTTACTACGGGAAGACCAATAGCCCCCATGGATAAATGCTAATATAGGACTCATTGGTTTGTTAATAGGAAAGATATCCATAGACTGCATATCATCTGGGCCATATTTTATATCAAGCTTGCAAGGTAAAAGTGCGCATGCTTCCTCACCTCTTTTCTCCCATAGGTTAATTAATTCAACAGCATTTGATATTTTGTTAAGATTATTGTATTCGCTATCTAGCGATTCCTGGCTCAGCCCTTTATAGATAAACTCAGTTGTTGACACGACTAACCCTTTTTACCCTTTATTAGAATACAAACTTAAGACAATTTTTAATCTATGACCATGCTTAAGGTTCCAGGAAAGAAATGACAACTTCAGAGCAAAATAAAAACTCCTACCAACTTAATAAACATTCTGATGAGCAAGAGACTGCTATGGCTCGTGAAAAAACATCGGTGGAGAGAGCCATTAGCGACCTTCGAAGAGGAGCACTGGTCATGCTCTTTGATCCTTCAAGACGAACCGCCGCTATAATCCAAGCCGCCGAGTTATCAACTGCCGAGGGCCTTGATCTAATATTAAAACTAGCTGGCTCTGAACCCTCGGTAGTAATAACAAACCGGCGAAGCACAGCCATTCGTTTAAACGCAAAAATAACCGAGGTTATTAGCGTCAGTATTCCTCCACAAGGGGGAATTGAGTTGGTACACAGACTGGCCAACCCTATTTTCGAAAATGGAGATGGGTTTGGGTCTATTGATCAAGAAGAATTAGATAATCTACCCGTGGTTCCAGAAGCTAGTGACGGCTTAGCACCAAAAGCTATACAGCTTGTGAAATTCGCTCGGCTTTTGCCAAGCGTTGTCTTATCTCGAATACCTTATGCTGAAATGANTCGNTTNTCTGGTTGGAANAAANCAGANTCTTTGCTTGCCGTNGACGCNAGATTAATTGATGCCTTACCTGAAATGCGTGCACAACGATTAGTAAAGGCTGTATCAGCGCAAGTACCCCTCATTGATTCAGAGAAAACAAGTTTAATAGCGTTTCGACCTGTTGATGGGGGGGAAGAACATGTGGCGATAGTCATTGGAGACCTAGATACNGATCAAGCGGTTTTGGTAAGACTGCACTCTCAATGTCTAACTGGAGACTTGCTTGGTAGTTTGCGCTGCGACTGCGGCGATCAACTGCGCGGGGCTATAAAAGCTATTTCCGAGTATGGTGGAGGAGTTTTAATCTATTTGGCGCAAGAAGGACGAGACATCGGCTTAGTGAACAAATTGCGGGCCTATAACCTACAGGACTTAGGTTCTGATACTGTAGAAGCTAATCACCAAATTGGTTTTGAGGTTGACGAGAGGATTTACGCGCCAGCAGCTGAGATTTTAAAACAGCTTGGAATTCAAAAAGTGAAACTGTTGACCAATAATCCNAANAAAATTGATCAGTTGGCCGCAACTGGGATCGATGTTNTAGAANGAGTGAANCACGCATTTCCGCCTAACCCGCATAATGCTGAGTATTTAAAGACAAAAGCTGCAAAAACTGGCCACCTTTTCTAAAGGTATACACAAATTACGCTAAATCTGTCTTTGCACGGATAAGTTAAAGCCACATCTTCCTACGTGTGTATGAGAATTGAAATTGGAAGCTTTTTTCNGTTGAGTGCATTCAAATAAATCTTGCCTGGATGATGATATGTATATTGTTGTAGAACAGACACAAACGAACCACTCTAGCCTGTCTTTTAGAGGTTTAGTGTGTCGGTGCAGCATTGGTAAGGGAGGCATCACAGAAAATAAAGTTGAGGGTGACCTCTGCACTCCAGCTGGAAAATGGCCTCTTCGACGGGTTTTTTACCGTGAAGACCGCGTACAACAGCCAGACACAAGCCTTCAAACTCTTCGTGTTTCTAAAAATATGGGTTGGTCAGATGACCCTTGTGATGACAAAGGATATAACACTTTAATAAAAACACCCTATCCATATAGTCATGAGACACTTTGGCGTTCGGACAGCATATACGATATAATTATTGAACTGGGATATAACGACAACCCTCCAACTNTAGGCAAGGGNAGCGCNATATTTGTGCACCTTGCACGNCCTAANTTTGATCCAACGGCGGGNTGTATTGCTCTAAAAAAGTCTGATCTATTAAATCTNCTTTCTTTGGTAAGTTACGGGGATTTATTGAATATAGTTATATGAGCGATAAATTTAAGTGTCTCGGCTACCAAATAAAGCTGTCCCTAGCCGAATATGAGTTGCGCCGAGCTTTATGGCCACGTCATAATCACTACTCATNCCCATGCTAAGGTTTTCTAAGTTTGTTTCTTTGGCAATATTTGCCAGCAACGCAAAATGTAATGCAGGGGTTTCATTGGCGGGCGGAATACACATAAGTCCTATGATGTTCAGGTTCAGATCATTTCTGCAATAATTAACAAAATCTGCTGTCTCTTCTGGATACACACCAGCCTTTTGTTTTTCCTCTCCAGTATTCACCTGAATATAGCAGGGTATTTCCACTTTCTGCTCGGACATTTCTTTTGAAAGTGCAGCAGCAAGTTTTGGTCGGTCAACTGTTTCTATGACATCGAAAAGAGCAACTGCTTCTTTGACCTTATTTGTCTGAAGCGCCCCGATCAGGTGTAACTCTAATCCGTCATATTTTGATTTTAACGGCTTCCACTTTGTCTTCGCTTCTTGAACTCTATTTTCGCCAAAGACTCTATGCCCTAATGATATTAACTTTTCTATTTTTTCAATGGGTTGAGTTTTACTGACAGCAACTAACGATATGTCTTTTGTATTTCTCTTTACTTCGGCGGCAGCCAAGTCGATGGCTTCTTGTACCTCTATCAACTTTTCTTTATAGCTCAATCCGCAGCCCTCCCTTATTTAGATTAAACCTTAAGTTTACCATTCCTGTCCAAGTAGCCCATTTCAACCATTAACTCTCTATGATTGTCTATGACTTTTGCTATTTGATCATCTGATAGAACGCGACGATAGGAACCTACCTTTCCTTGCCGGAAAAATTTATGTCCGGCTCGGGACTGTTCAGCAAAACCTTTTTTAGTCTCTTGTTGGGAAACCACTTGAAAGGAGCTATGACGAATAGCTCGTTTCAAACGCGGAGTATCTTTTGGTAATCCTAGAAACTTCATTAATTTTCCAAATGATTTGACGGGANTTTGGATCATATCTTCGTACCGAAGGCATAAAGGGCTAAGATTTTCTACGTTGAACCAACTGTAGTAATGGTTACTCCAACCTCCCAGTATTTGGAAAATCCCTTTTTCTGTGGAATTTATCCGATGATATGGCGACGAGATAGCTTCTATAGTGTCNTCAATTGTTAAATTATAATGATCAGAAAAGGAAACCAGCATGTCGAGCGGGTTTCTTATCACATAGATTACCCCAGCCAAATGCTCCAGCCATATTAATGGACTATTTTCGAAATTCATCACAGCGTTATGCGTTTTGGCAAAAACAGTTTCAGAATGAGATCCCATATATTTCTGAACCTGATTTCGCAGCTTATGAATATTGCTGTCACTCTCATTTCGTAGTGATTTTCCAGNGACCGTCTCATATAGAGAAAACGAATTATCCGAAAACTTGACTACACCAAGATCATTAATATCCGCCGGACTTTGTGTGTTACGGAAAAGATTTTCCAAAAAAATTCGGAGCCAAGTATTCCCCGACTTTGGATACGATGCCAACCAAATTATGCCACCACCCACAGCGGTCTCCGTTTTATGAACAGCCAAAAATCATAAAGCTTCCGCAACTTACGATGTGTTTAATAAAACTTTATCTAAGAACTAGCTACGAAGAGATTTTTTTACTTTAATTTTTAAAGTTACCCCAAAACCGCTNCTCGTTTTAGCAATTTCTTTCNCCTCTTTAAAACCGTTCTTTTGTGGCTCTAAATTTACATAAAAAAAGGGGCCGCCCAAAGGCGACCCCTCATATTTTTTTTACAGCTATTAGAAGCCGACTTTCAAACCAGTTACAAGATATGTACCTGAATGTTCGTCGTCAGTAACTGTTGCATCGTCCGTAGAGTACGTCGCCATACCTAAGGTACTGGCCCACGTTACACCCTTACCGAGCGAGTATTTAGCAGAGAGATGAAAAACATCTGCTTCAGCTTGGCCTGCTTTTGCTGCTCCGCCTTCACGCTCACCATGATGGTAGCCTAAGCTAATACCCATAGGACCGGAGTCATATGTGATACTACCTGCGACGGCTGTACCGTCTGCAGCACCAGTGTCTTCAAAGTTTGCTGTTGCGATGTTAACGCCAAATGCACCCATACCGAGCCTTACACCAAAAGCTGTTGCTTGTGGCTCAGAGTCAGCACCTGCACCTGCTTCTGCGTCAGTTACTGTACCGTAACCAGCAGAAATACCTACAGACATGCCGCCCATTTTNGCCTTATAGTTAGCACCGGCTGTCACATAGTCGGACTTGTTAGCGTTACGGTCAAACTGTGCGCCACCGTCTTCACCGGCCCATGGAGCATAGGATACGCCCAACTGGAAGCCATTCACACGTGGTGTGTAGTATGTGATTTTTTCGGAGTCGTTCATGCCGTTTGGCTCAATGTTTGTCGATCCCATTGGCTGACGGAAGTGACCTGATTGGCTGATTGAACCACCAGTGTTAACCCAGGAACTTTGGTCACCAGAGTTGAAACCAATACCGTAACCTTTTGCAGAATAGTGCATTTTGTACAGTGCAGAGTTTTCCGAACCTAGGTTGATTTCACCGAAACCACCTTTAACGATCAGGTATGATTCGTCGATGGTNTCNCCACCGCCGTTACCTTCAAGCTGCATGTTAACGCCAACGGACATGCCGTTGTCGAGCTTTACCATTCCCTTGAAGTGAACTTCAGAGTCTGANTTTACGTCNACGCCNCTGTAATCNGCNNNNCCAACGTCGTCTTGGCTAACATAACCAACCCANTGCTCCATGTATCCGCCAACGCTCAATTTCATTTTTGCGCTTGCTGGAGCAGAAGCGATCATACCAGCAGCAACTAGTGCTGTTGATCCTAGAAGAATTTTCTTCATATTCTCTTCTCCTTAAGTACCACATTGTGGTAGTTTATTAATAGAGACAACAGCCATAACGCGTTTACAGCTGTAGCGACCTCTAGATTCCTTCAGTATTTATTGAATTTAAGCCGTTTGGTCAAACATTGTTCACCAAAAATGATGCAAAAAAACAGCAATGTTACATAAATGTCACATTTTTTCCAAAATACTGCTCATTTCAGCAAAGGGAACAATGAAAGCGGCAGTGACACACGTTTCAAAGAGATGTCCTTTTATAGTTTCGCCTGCTAATTCATTTGTTTCTTTGAGCCGCACACGCTAAAAGAAACAGATTGTTAATCTTAAAAATTTTTGCGAGAGTTTGTGAGATGAAACGCTTTTTTTGGTCATTGCTCATAGCGCCGATTTTGTTTGGATGTGAGGGGGCGGATATTGAGTACAAATACCCTGTCAAAGTGGGTGCNGGTGATCAATANGGCTATGAAGAGCCNGAAAAATTTTTCGGTAAAGATGGCTTCACGTTATTTGACAACACTGGAGGATCAAAAGGTAGTAGCGGTTCAGGAAGTGGAGGAATTGGCGTAAATAGTTTTCTTTGGCGTGCATCATTAGACACCATAGCATTCATGCCTCTTCTGTCGGCCGATCCATTCGGCGGTGTCATTATAACTGACTGGTATGGACCGCCCGAGTCTCAAAATGAACGTTTTAAGTTAAATGTTTTTATCCTGGGAAAAACCCTTCGTTCAGATGGAGTGCGNGCGACCGTATTTAAACAAGTAANAGATACAGACGGNTCCTGGGTTGACGCCGCACGCGATGGAGAGCTCGACAGAGACGTAGAAGACTCTATCCTGACACGAGCCCGAGAGCTTAAGATTAACTCTTTACCCCAACGCTAGAGATTTATAAATCTCAAACAAGCCAGAAATAAGCCAATTAAGGATAAGTTTCACCAATGAAGCGCTATAATTTTCGAGAAACCGAGCAGAAGTGGCAGCAAAAATGGTCTGATGCTAAGACCTTCCAAGTATCTGAAAACACTGACCTTCCAAAATACTATGTCTTAGAGATGTTTCCATATCCATCAGGCCGGATNCACATGGGTCATGTTCGTAACTACACTCTCGGTGATTTACTTGCAAGGTACAAAAAGGCGTGCGGCTTTAACGTGATGCACCCTATGGGTTGGGATGCCTTTGGGCTGCCTGCGGAAAATGCCGCCTTTGAGAGGAATATACATCCCGCAAAGTGGACAGATCAAAACATAAGCACCATGCGTGAGCAACTTAAAGCAATGGGTCTCTCGTATGACTGGGATAGAGAGCTATCAACGTGCGATCCAGAATATTATAAGCATGAACAGAAGATGTTCTTGGATTTTGTTAAAAATAATCTTGCTTACCGAAAAGAAAGTTGGGTGAACTGGGACCCTGTAGAGAATACGGTTCTTGCCAACGAACAAGTCATAGACGGTAAAGGATGGCGTTCGGGAGCGCCTGTCGAAAAGCGCCTTTTGTCACAGTGGTTCTTAAAAATCACTGAATATAGTGACGATTTACTCAAATCAATTGAAACTCTTGAGCGGTGGCCAGACAAGGTCAAACTAATGCAACACAATTGGATAGGACGTTCCGAAGGGGCAACGATCTTCTTNAACATTAACGGACATGATGACCGCCTTGAAGTATTCACAACCAGACCCGACACGATATTTGGTGCTTCGTTCTGCGCCATTGCAGCAAACCACCCTATAGCTTCAAGCCTTGCGAAGGCCGATGCTAAACTCCAAGACTTCATATCAGAGTGCAACAAGCTCAGCACCAGTGANGCTGACATTGAAACGGCAGAGAAACGAGGCTATGACACAGGATTAAAAGTGGCCCATCCCTTTCTAGATGGCTGTGAACTGCCAATTTACGTCGCAAACTTTGTGCTGATGGACTATGGAACTGGAGCCATTTTTGGCTGCCCTGCACATGATCAACGTGATTTAGATTTCGCACTAAATTATAATCTACCCGTTCTCCCTGTTGTGTTACCGAAAAACGAGAGCGCCGATGAATTTCAAATAAACAAAGTAGCTTACACTGGCCCTGGCTGCATAATTAATTCGGGTTTCCTNGATGGTCTAGAAATTGAAGNGGCGAAAAAGGCNGTTATTGCCGCTTTNGAGGCCAAAGGAGCCGGCAATAAAAAAACAACGTATCGTCTAAGGGATTGGGGTGTTTCGAGGCAAAGATACTGGGGATGCCCAATACCAATTATACATTGTGAAGACTGCGGAATTGTTCCTGTTCCCGATGAAGACTTACCAGTTTTATTACCGGAAAACGTGGATTTTGAAAAAGTTGGTAATCCTTTAGAAAANCATCCCTCTTGGAAATTTACTAAGTGTCCATCATGTGGGAGTGATGCTCTTCGAGAAACGGACACTTTTGACACGTTCTTTGAGTCCTCATGGTACTTTAATCGGTTTTGCGATGCGAAAGGGGAGANTGCCTTTGACCAAAAATCTGCTCAGTACTGGTTGCCAGTAGACCAATATATCGGAGGTGTGGAGCACGCCGTTTTGCATTTGCTATACTCCCGGTTTTTCACTCGCGCACTTCGTAAATGCGGCTATTTAAACATAGACGANCCATTCGATGGCCTCATGACGCAAGGTATGGTTTGTCACGAAACNTACAAAGACTCGACTGGCTGGCTTTTTCCAAACCAGGTAACGAAAAACNATGCCGGCGAGTTCGTAAATTCTGAGACAAACGAAAACGTTGTGCTTGGACGAGTAGAAAAAATGAGCAAGTCGAAACGTAATGTCGTGGACCCAGAAGCGATAATAGAGAGTTACGGCGCTGACACGGCCCGGCTCTTTATGCTCTCTGATTCGCCACCAGAACGAGATTTAGAATGGACGGAGGCTGGTGTTGATGGCGCCTGGCGTTACTTAAATAGACTTTGGAGAAGTATCCTCGAGTTCAATGAGCGCCCTTTTCCAAAAACTAGTGAAATATCAACAGCNAAANAAGGTGACGAACTCCGGCGGTTAATTCACAAGACTATAAAAGCAGTGACGGAGAACATAGAGCGGTGGCGATATAATAGCGCAGTGGCAAATATTCGAGAATTGAGTAANCATTTAAATNATTTTAAACCAGAAAATAGTGANGACGCTAAANTTAAATTATTTGGATATGAAGTACTTCTACGNCTTATTGAGCCCATGACACCACATATAGCCGAAGAAATTTGGCAGTCACTAGGAAAAACTGACGCCTTAGGTGAGCAGCCTTGGCCTCAGTACGATAAGGACTTAGTAATTGATGAAACTATTTCTATAGCAATCCAGATTAATGGTAAGCTTCGAGGAAGTATTCAAATTCAGCGTGATGCCACTGAAGAGGAAGTAAAAGCTTTGGCTCGCGATCTAACCAATATCAAAAAAGCAATCAAGGAAAAAGAAGTGCGGAAGGTAATCGTTGTACCAAACAAAATTATCAACTTTGTCATTTAAAATAATACGACTAGCAGTTTTCTTAAATTTAATAATGGCAACAGGCTGCGGGTTCCAACCTCTCTATTCTCATGGAAGCGGTAACTCTAGCCACGTTCTCAATCAACTCTCGCGCATACAAATTGATCCTATAGAAAATCGAACCGGCCAAATTCTTCGAAACTTCCTGCAAGATAAACTAACGCCGTCAGGTGTGCCTTCTAGTCCGACTTACAAACTTACTATTTCTTTGAAAGAAACTAGGTCTGACATGGCAATTTTACGAGATTCCACATCAACTTTTGCAAAAGTAAAAATGGACGCGAAATACCAACTAATTAACATTGAAACGAAAAANGTATTAGACAGTGGAACTGTCACCTCCACCACCGTATTTAATATAGTCAGTTCCGAATATGCTAATCTTAGCGCACAAAAAGATGCGCGCAGACGNACTGTACGTATNATCAGCGACTCNGTTAAAGANCGGCTAGCACTGTTTTTTTTAAAGAACCATAAATGATTATTTAATGAAACTTTCGATAAAANANCTNNATAANCTCAGCAAATTATTTCCACCNGAATTACATGNCATTCTAGTTTATGGGCCTGACGCTGGCCACGTCAGTGAAGTTAGCCAAAAAATAGGAAAATCTCATGTAGAAGATCTTAGAGATCCATTTCAGGTAGAAGAACTAAGCGTCAATGAAATTAAAGAGGATCCAGCTCTTTTAACTGATGCTGCNATGTCCCTACCTATGACTGGCGGAAATAAACTAATAATAATACGCGAGTGCACCGACGTGATTACCTCAAATCTTGAGGAAATCAGTCGTCTTGAGTCCATAGAAGCCAAATTTTTAATTCTTTCAGGCACACTCAGCCCCCGCTCCAAGCTTAGAAAGCTCTTTGAAGACAATAAACGCCTGGGCGCCCTGCCATGTTACACTGATCAAGAAGGTGACCTAAGGTCGCTCATTTCAACGGCTATGTCGGAGGCTGGGATTTCTATGCGTCCGGAGGCATTACAGTATCTTGTGACGTACCTTGGTAGTGATCGCCTTGCTACAAGGAGCGAATTAAACAAGCTTATACTTTATGCTGGTAACAACAACGAGATAAATTTACAGACTGTAATCGATATTATTGGTGATGGTGGGCCAATTGTCCTGGACGCAATACCTTCCAGTATTGCTGATGGCGATATAAAGTCATTTCTTATTGCTCTTGACCGCCANAATTCCGATTCCCAAAACCCCATTAGTATTCTTAGAACTACTATTAGTTACTTTCAAAAGTTGAGAACAGCTAGGGCACTTGTTGATCAGGGCCGCTCTGCAAAAGATGCCATCTCTTCCTTGCGCCCACCTGTTTTTTGGAACAAAAAGCTTGATTTTGAAAGACAATTAAAAAGGTGGAGTACAAATCAATTAAACGATTTACTCGAACGATTGCAAGACGCCGAAGTACTGTGTAAAACAACCGGTTATCCGGCCATGACAATAACATCTCAAATTTTGCTAGGTTTATGTATTAAGGGATCAAAACGAGCTTTATCTAGCTAAGAGTTTTTAGTTTTTTAGTTTCTCAAATATATAATCAAACTGTTCTAGCGTTTCGTATTTGATTATCATTTCACCTGTCTCTCCCTTCACATTAAGTATTACCTTCAAACCTAAGGCTTCCTCTAATTGATTTTGAGCCGATAGTGTGTCGGGGTCCAAGCTTTTTTTGCGCGTCTCAAGTGATGAGCGTCGGTTTTGATTTTTAGGATCTGATATACTAGTGTCCGTTTTCGCAAGTTTTTCTGTTGCTCGGACAGACAGGCCCTCCTTGAGCACTACCTCTGCTAGTCTCTCGGGGTTTGGGGAAGTAAGTAATGCGCGGGCATGCCCTGCTGACAACTCATTATTNTCTATCTTGGTCTTGACAGACATTGGGAGGAGCAGCAACCGGAGTGTGTTGGCTATATGGCTCCTACTTTTTCCNACACCCTGCGCGACTTGTTCTTGGGTATAGCCATGAANTTCCATTAATTTGGCGAAGGCNTCGGCTTCTTCAATCGGCGATAAATCAGCTCTTTGAATATTTTCTATTAGTCCAATTTCGATAATCTCTTTATCGTCATAATCATCAATTATAGCTGGAACTTCATGAATTTGTGCTAATTGTGCCGCACGCCATCTTCGCTCACCGGCCACTATTTCAAACATATGCTGTTGTTGGTTAGATCTNCGCACTAGCAACGGTTGCAAAACACCCTTATTTCTGATGCTTTCGGCAAGAGACTCGAGGTCCGCCTTCTGAAACAACCGCCTAGGTTGCCCGGGCCCTGGCATGATTTCGTCTATTGGTACGAGTTGGTGACCACTTTCCTTAGTCGGCTTCAGCTCGCCTGCACTCGCTTCGCCAAACAATGCCGACAAACCTCTCCCAAGTGTTTTACGTTTTCTGGTCGGGTTTTTATCAGTGCTCACCTAGCGATACTCCTCTCGCGTCTAATTACTTCTCCTGCAAGATGAATATAGGCCTGGGATCCAGCACACCGCAGATCATAAACTAAAGCTGGCAGACCATGTGACGGCGCCTCAGAAACCCTAACATTTCTCGGAATTACGGTCTCATAGACCTTTTCGCCTAGATGCTCACGTACATCTGCAGCTACCTGTTCGGTTAAATTATTCCTTTGATCAGCCATAGTCAAAACAACCCCTTGAATTTCTAGGGACGGATTAAACACCCGACGCACTCTTTCTATCGTATTAAGGAGCATACTCAAACCTTCGAGAGCATAAAACTCGCATTGTAGCGGCACCAAAACAGCGTCTGACGCAACGAGCGAGTTCAACGTTAAAAGCCCTAGTGACGGCGGACAGTCTATAAGTACAAAATCAAAGATTTCGCGTTCGGTTTCAGCATGCCTAACCAACGCCTCTCGTAGTCTATACTCGCGTTTTTCTGCTGAAACTAATTCTAACTCTGCGCCCGATAAATTTTCTGAACTTGAAACAATTGCCAAACCCGGCACTGCGCATGGCGTTATAGCTGCCGATAAACTGCACTCTCCACTTAAAACAGCGTAGATATCCAACTCCCTTGCGTCCCTNGGTATCCCTAAACCTGTACTAGCATTTCCTTGGGGATCAAGGTCTATAAGCAATACCTTCATATCACAAGCGGCCATTGCCGTCGCTAAGTTAACGGCCGTCGTCGTTTTGCCAACGCCCCCTTTTTGATTTGCAACTGCCAAAACCCTTGTGCCAGCCTTCTTCTGGGTTGGCTCCTCACTTTTATCGTTCACTTACCAAATCCTTTACTAAAACGATTTTGCCATCAGGGCTGGTAATGCTTTGTTTGATCACGGTTTTCATCTTCCAGTTTTTAGATGCTGCCGTCAATTCTTCATTCACCCGTGAGCCCTTTGGGAAAATTCCAAGCGTGTCTTTTCCAAAAAAGGGGCTGACCACTTTTAACAGGCCGTCTAANGGCATAAACGCGCGNGCCAAGACGACATCATAATCCTTAACAAGTAGATTTTCTATTTTACAAGGGTGGACTGTAGCGGTCGCTTCTGTCTCCCTAATAACCTCATTTAAAAAAGCACATTTCTTTTTATTCTGTTCAACGAGCTGTACGTTTTTCATGCCCATTATAGAGAGCACCAATCCTGGGAAACCTGCCCCCGTCCCCACATCTATAGCTGAAGCTGCTTTTTTCGGCGACATTAAATAAATCTGGGCACTATCCAGAAAGTGTCTATGCCAAGCTTGCTGCAAACTATTCGTCGAAATCAGATTAATTTTAGATTGCCATCTTGATAACAAGTTGGCGTAGGTCTCTAACTTTTCGATTGTTTCACGTGAAACATTTACATGCTCCAAAAAGGNCTCTGGACCATCCATTTTTTATTAGCTTGCCTCCTGGAGATGCTTGCGTCGACGACCCTGCGCCCGCACGTGTCGAAGCAAAATTATGGCCGCCGCAGGGGTTATGCCCGGTATNCGGGCAGCTTGACCAAGGGTTTGCGGCTTTACTGTCTCTAAAGCTTGCCGGGCCTCATTCGAAAGCCCGCCAAGAGAGCCAAAATCCATACCTTTTGGGAATACTAAATTTTCNTCTTTTCTATAAGCCTCGATATCCGCTTCTTGCCGGCGCACATAACTTTCATACATCGAATTGTTTCTGCAAAGCTCTAGATATTGTTGTGGTATTTGACCAACTTCTGGCCAAATTTCTAGAACCCTCTCTTTTCCGATGTCGCGATGTCCAAGGAGCTCGTGGGCCGACCTTTTTATGCCATCTTGATTGACAACGACCCCCAGCTTTGAAAGAGCAGACGGCGATAACTTCAGCGTTTTTAGGGTTTCCTCTGCTTTTTCAATGTTAGACCTTTTCTTTTCAAACCGACCCTTTCTGTGCTCGCTAACACACCCTATGCGCACACCCTTTTCTGTTAAGCGAATGTCAGCGTTATCTGCNCTCAGCTGGAGCCGATACTCTGCTCTAGAGGTAAACATCCTGTATGGTTCTTTTATCTCCTTTGTCACCAAATCATCGATCATTACCCCGAGATAACCTTCGGCCCGATCAATNATGAAATTGGGCTCTTTGNCCAGCGCCACCAGACCAGCGTTAATGCCCGCTATTAAGCCCTGGCCGGCCGCCTCTTCGTAGCCTGTTGTACCAGTTATCTGCCCTGCGGCTAGTAGACTTTCTCTTTTAATAAATTGAAGTGTTGG
>FUFK010065760.1_pt1 | contig 18982 bp, 18 predicted proteins | sample 1021851 | NCBI WGS metagenome assembly FUFK01 (sample SAMEA51879418, study PRJEB19060) | metagenome
AAGTCCGACGGACAGGTAAAGTGGGTTTCTTTGGAGTGGTATTTGGCGTCGAAATCGTAGAAATCACCGGATACGTCAATGCGAATGCTCGGCAGTGCTCTGTCGCCGAGGATCGCGACGGTGTATTCCGGCCCGGAGACGAGCTGCTCGGCCATTACATGGGCACCAAATGTGCTGGCGTGACGGTAGGCGGCCTCCAGCTCCTGGGCGTTACCGGCCTTGCTCATACCCAGGGAGGAGCCCTCGAGCGCAGGTTTCACAAACACGGGGCCCAGTGCCTCAATCACTGCCTGCCAATTGGTCTCTGGCGTCAGTTGCTGAAAAGCCGGCGTGGGTAAACCCAGACCCTGCCAGAGCCACTTGGTGCGAACCTTGTCCATGGTCAGCGCAGACGCCATCAGGTCGCAGCCGCTATAGGGCAGCTTCATGAGTTCGAACAGGCCCTGCACCGTGCCATCTTCACCACCCGGACCGTGCAACAAATTAAAGGCAAAGGAGGCCTCTTTGAGTCGCTCTAGCCAGCCCTCCTCTGCGGTATCCACCCTCAGCACCTGCGCACCGGCCTGCTCCAGCGCGCGCGCCACGTTCTCGCCACTCTCCAGTGAGATACTGCGCTCTGCGGCGGTACCACCCAGCATCACTGCCAGCGTCTTGCCGCTGAAGGGATTGGCGGTCATTGCAGGGCCTCCAGCGAGTCACTGTCGGCCAATGCGGCGGAGAGACGGCCGATGTCACCGGCGCCCTGCATCAACAGAATGTCTCCGTCGCACAAGACGCCTGCCAAGACAGCTGCCAGCTGCCGCTGGTCGGAGACCACCACGGGCTCCAGCACGCCCCTGGCGCGAATTGCTCTGGCCAGTGACTGCGCGTCGGCTCCCTCAATGGCTGATTCGCCGGCGGGATAAACATCCAGCAGGATCAGAAACTGGGCCTCACCCAGCACCGAGACAAACTCATCAAAATGATCTCGCGTGCGGGTGAATCGATGGGGCTGATACACCATCACCACCCGCTGGTCGTGAAATGCGTCGCGGGCGGCCTGCAGGGTGACAGCGACTTCAGTGGGGTGATGCCCGTAATCGTCGATCAGTCTTGCGCTACCGGCTGACCAACGCATATCACCCAAATCCGAGAAGCGTCTGCCGACGCCGCCGAATTCAGCCAGCCCTTTGACAATGGCGTCCTCTGAAATACCGAGTTCCGCACAAAGCGCCGCGGCACCCGCTGCATTCTGTGCATTGTGGAGCCCGGGCATGTTGACGGTCAGCGCCAATGGCGCTGCATCGTGGGGGCGGATCAGCTCAAAGTGACTGCACAGCCCCGCGCTGCGATAGTTATCCAATCGATAATCTGCATCAGCGTGGCGCCCATAGGTCACCACCTGCCGTGAGAGTTCAGGGATTAAATCCCGCACCCCTTTGTCGTCCAGACACATGACGGCCGGCCCGTAGAAGGGCAAATTGTGCAGGAAACCATTAAACGCCTGGATGTAGCGGCTAAGGTCTCCCTCGTAATGCTCCATGTGGTCCGCTTCAATATTGGTAACCAGCGCCATCATGGGTTGCAGATGCAGGAAAGAAGCGTCGCTCTCGTCCGCTTCCACCACCAGATACTGCCCTTCACCCAGCGCCGCGTTGGCGCCCGCCTGATTGAGCAACCCCCCGATTACAAAAGTCGGATCCTCCCCCGCCTCACCAAGAATGGCGGCGATCAGGCTGGTGGTGGTGGTCTTGCCGTGNGTTCCNGCAACCGCGATGCCGAATCGGTAACGCATGAGCTCTGCCAGCATTTCCGCTCGCGGCACAACGGGGATACGCTGCTGGCGCGCCGCCAGTCGTTCGGGGTTGTCCTCAGGCACCGCAGCTGACACCACGAGCACATCAGCACCCGCTATGTGCTTAGCCTCGTGACCGATGTGGACGGTAATGCCTAGGGAACGCAGTCTGGTCACCACTGCACTCTCCACTCGGTCAGAGCCTGTCACCGTATAGCCCAGACCGGCGAGTACCTCGGCAATACCGCTCATGCCGGCACCACCGATCCCCACCATAAAGATGTGACGAATGCGGCCCATGCCCGCCATGACGGGACGCGGCTCAACCACGTGCATGCGCCACCCCCCTGAGCACCTTAACAACCCGATGGGTGGCCTCAGGCGCGGCAAGCTCGCCCGCCGCGCTCGACAATTGGGCCAACGATGATGGTGAGGTAATCCAATCACNCAGCAACCCAGCGAGGCGCTCAGGCGCCGCTTCTGACTGAGGCAGCAACACCGCCGCACCCGCGTTCGCCAAAACCCGCGCGTTCTGGGTCTGATGGTCGTCAATCGCATGCGGTAGCGGGATCAAGATTGACGCGGTGCCGGTTGCCGCAAGCTCCGACACCGTCAAGGCACCGGCGCGTGCGATCACGACATCTGCCCAGGCGTAAGCCGCTGGCATGTCGTCAATAAAGTCGTCGCAGCGCCTCTCATTAAACGGGCTGTCGATCCATGCGGCATCGGCCTCGGCACGATTGCGCTCCCCGCACTGCTGCCAGAGCGACAGCGATTCACCTAGCCCCCGGTCCATTAACAGTCTTGCCACGGNAGGCAGTAANGCGTTCAAGGGTGCCGCACCGAGGCTGCCGCCTAACACCAACACCCTGAGTGGACGCGCTGCTGAGAAAGCCGCCAGCTGTTTAAGCTCGCCTCGGTCGACCGGTGTCAGCGTCTGGCGAACTGGATTCCCCACGACTTCTGCGTTGCGGCCTGCGGCAAATCCGCCCGGCAATCCACACAGGACCCGTCGCGCCAGCGGCGCCAACCAGCGATTGGTTGTACCGGCCACCGAATTCTGTTCGTGTATCACCAATGGGCGTCGCGTTAACCAGGCGGCGAGTCCCGCCGGCCCGGCAGCGTAGCCACCCATGCCGAGCACTACGTCAGGCTTCACGCGCCACATGAGTGAGAGGGACTGCCAAAGCGCCGCGATCAGGCGCACCGCGCCCTGCACTCGTGCCACCCAATTTTTGCCGCGCAATCCAGACACGCTGAGGTGATGCAGGGGCAATCCCGCAGCCGGCACCAAGCGCTGCTCGATACCACGCTCTGTACCGACCCAGTCGACCGACCAGCCCTGCTCGGTCAAGAGCCCGGCCACCGCCAGGGCAGGATAGACGTGCCCACCGGTGCCCCCCGCTGCAATGAGGGCGCGTCCCGACATCGAGGGTATGGCGCTCATGCGGATGCCCTCCGCTGCGGGCTCTTGGAACCCTGAGACTCATCCCGCAACTGCTGCGCAATGCGCAAGACAATGCCCAGCAGCACGCAGCTAACAATCAGGCTTGAACCACCATAGCTGACAAACGGTAGGGTCAGCCCTTTGGTGGGTAGCAGACCCGAGCTGGCACCCATGTTGACGAAAACCTGTCCCGCAAACATCAGCGCGGTGCCGAAACACACGTGGGCCGCAAAGTGTCGTCCCCGGCTCGCAGCGGTCCAGCCGGTCTGCAGCACCCGGGCGATCAGCAGTGCAAACAGCACAATCAGGGCGGTCGCACCAATCAAACCGGTCTCTTCTGCCCAAATGGCGAACACAAAATCGGTGTGGGCCTCAGGCAGATAAAACAATTTCTGCACGCTGTTGCCCAAGCCAACACCCAGCCACTCGCCCTGACCAAAGGCGATCAATGACTGAATCAACTGAAANCCCGAGCCGAAAGGATCTGCCCAGGGGTCCTGATAAGCGGTAAGACGCTGCAAGCGATACGGCGCGCTGAGAATCAAGCCGGCNAAGACNACAGCAACCGCGACCAGCATGGCGAGCACGTAAAGCAGCCGGGCGCCGGCCAAAAACATCATGCCCACCACCATGNCAATGACGATGACGGTGGCACCGAAATCCGGCTCCAACAGTAGCAGCAGTGCCACAATGGCCAGGATACCGATCAATCGCGCGAGGCCACCCCAATGGTGCCGCACCGCCTCTTCCTGTCTGACAAGGTATCCCGCCGCGTACAGCAGTAGCGCCAGTTTGGCGATCTCTGACGGCTGCACCGTGATCGGACCCAGCGGTAACCAGCGCTGCGCACCGTTCACTTCACGGCCAATGCCGGGCATCAACACCAGTATCAACAGAGCAAAGGCCAAGAACAGCATCCACGGTGACAGTCGCTGCAGCGTCTCTAGCGGCAGCATGTAAGCCAACCCACCCGCGGTCAGACCAGCGAGCAAATGCAGGGCGTGACGCTCGGTGTGATGCCAGGGATTATTAAAATGGAAATCGCTGTACTCAATCGAGGCCGAGGCGATGGCAATCAAACCGATGCTCACCAACACCGCGCCGAGCATCAACAAGAGAGGGTCCCCTCTATAGATCGTAAGGGTGGCGCCGCGATTCATGCTGCCACCCCCAATGCCGCCACCGCTGCCTGAAACCGCTCACCACGCTCAACGTAGCTGGAGAACATGTCGAAACTCGCGCAAGCGGGTGACAGCAAGACGATGTCCCCCGGTTTAGCGGACGCCGCGCTGTGATTGACGGCGTCCTCAAGGCTGGACATGACGTCCATCGGCGTATCCTCGCCCAGGTCGCCGCGAATCTGGTCTGTCGCCTCACCNATGACCAGCAACCGCACATCGATCCGGGCCAGCACGGGCTTGAGTAGGGAGAAATCCTGCCCTTTTCCCTGCCCCCCAATGATCAGCCAGATTTGTCCCGCGCCAGCCAGACCCTCCAGCGCGGCCGCCGTCGCGCCGATATTGGTGCCCTTGCTGTCATCGATGAAGCGTACGCCATTGAGCTGNCTGATCAGCTGGCAGCGATGGGGNAGACCGCGGTACTGCNTTGCTCCCTCGATCAATCCCTCGAGGGGCATTTTCAGCGCGCTGCCCAGTGCGAGCGCCGCCAGCACATTCAGGTGGTTGTGCCGGCCCGCGAGCTGGAGCTCATCGGCACACACCAGTCTCTCCGGACCTCGGCATAGCCAGGTCACGCCGTCATGCTCAAGGAGGCCAAATTCGTTGAGATCAGGCTCTCCGGATCGCCACCAGGTGACCGGCGTGTCTTCTGGCACCAGCGGGATCGTGAGGGGATCATCCCGATTCGCCACCACATGCCCCACCTGCTTGTGGATGACATGCTTGGCGCGGTGATAGTCCGTCAGCGAGGCGTAGCGGTCGAGGTGATCGGAGCTGACGTTGAGAACTGTCGCCAAGGCCAAGCTCAACGTTTCAGATCGCTCCAACTGAAAGCTGGATAACTCGAGCACATACAAGTCAGGCTCGTCTGCCAGCAGATCCAAAGCCGGGCGACCCAGATTGCCGCCCACGGCGACTTTGACACCACAGGCAGCAATCATTGCCCCGAGGATCGACGTGACAGTGGATTTGCCGTTGGAGCCGGTAATACCCACCACCGGTGCCTGAGCCGCCTCCATGAACAGATCGATGTCACCCCGCACCCGGCAGCCCTGCTCCCGGGCTCTCTCGATCAGGGGGTGATCAAGCGCCACCCCGGGACTCACGATCATCTCAGTGCAGTGGTCGACAAACGCTGCATTCACGTCACCGAAAGCGGCGTTGTCTCGGTTAATATCNGCCACTGCTGCAGCATCATCAGCGCGCTCCACACGGGTATCGAGCGCCGCAAAGGCCAGGCCCTGCTGGCGCCACCAGCGGGCGACTGACTGCCCCGTGGCGCCGAGACCGAAGATCAGGCGTCTCTCTGAGCTGGCAATGGTTGCGCTCGTCATCATCCCTTCGTTATCGCAGCTTCAACGTGGCGAGCCCAAACAGCACGAGCATCACCGTGATAATCCAGAAACGAACAATCACCCGAGGCTCGGGCCAACCTTTGAGTTCAAAATGATGATGAATGGGCGCCATGCGGAAGACCCGCTTGCCCGTCAACTTGAAGGAGCCGACCTGAATGATCACCGAGACAGTTTCGAGCACAAAGATGCCGCCCATAATGAAAAGTACGATCTCATGGCGGGTCATGACCGCGACAATGCCCAGTGCAGCGCCTAGTGCCAGCGCGCCGACGTCGCCCATAAAAATCATGGCGGGGTAGGTGTTGAACCACAGAAATCCGAGGCCAGCTCCGGCGATCGCGCCGCAGAACACCATCAGCTCGCCGGTCCCGGGCAGATAGGCGATGTTCAGATACTCGGCAAATTCAATATGCCCGGCGAGGTAGGCGATCACACCGAGACCCGTCGCCACCATTACCGTGGGCATGATGGCTAGTCCATCCAGTCCATCTGTCAGATTCACCGCATTACTCGAGCCGACCACCACAAAATAGCTAAACGGCACGAACAGCCAGCCCATCGCGAAGGCCACATCTTTGAAGAAGGGCACATAGAGCGTCGTTTCTTCAGGCAGGAGCGCGGTATCAAAAAGATACAGGGTGATGCCAAAGGCAAACAGCGACTGCCACAGATACTTCCACCGCGCAGGCAGGCCTCGCGTGTCTTTGCGGACCACCTTCCGATAATCGTCAATCCAGCCAATCGCGCCAAAGGCCACAGTGGTGATCAGCGCCACCCAGACATAGCGGCTGCCCAGATCTGCCCACAACAGGGTGGATCCCAATACGGTGACAAGAATCAGTGCGCCGCCCATGGTGGGCGTGCCGGCTTTTTGCAGATGAGATTGCGGCCCCTCTTCACGAATTGTCTGGCCAATCTGTAGCTGATTCAGGCGCTCAATCACGTAGGGGCCGACCACCATGGAGATCGCCAGCGCAGTGCAGGCTGCGAGAATGCCCCGCAGCGTCAGGTACTGGAATACGGCNAATCCCGGATCAATGACAAGCAACTGCTCGCTCAACCACATCAGCATGCTGCAGCCCTCTCTGAATTCAGAAGCCACGCCACGGTGTGTTCCAAACCGGCTCCCCGCGACCCCTTCACCCAGATGGTGTGCTCAGCCGGCAAGGCAGGAAAATCACGCTGCAAAGCCGTCTGATCNGCAAANCACAGTGCATCGGGTCCGAAGGCCTCTGCCGCAGGCGCTGCCTCATTGCCCACCGTGATCAACTGGTCTATGCCCAGCTGCCTTGCGTAACGCCCGACTTCATGATGAAGGGATTGACTGTCCTGCCCCAGCTCAAGCATCGGGCCCAACACCAACACCCGGTAACCNGGTTGTCTGGCCAACACCTCCAGCGCCGCGTTGACCGCCGCCGGGTTGGCGTTGTAGCTGTCATCAACGACTGTGNCGCCGCCGGGCAGTTGACTGATGGCGCCGCGACCAGCGCCCGCGCCAACCGCTTGAACGGCACCCGCTGCATCGCTCGGTGCGACGCCCACCTCGATCGCGATGGCCAGCGCTGCCAGTGCATTTTNGACGTGCTGCTCACCCGCGAGCTGCAAGCTGACTGCGACCGAGCCCGTCGGGGTCAGTAGCTGAAAATAGCTACCCTCGATGCCCCGGTGCTCAATGTCTATGGCCCGGTAGTCGGCGTCCCCAGCCAGACCAAAGGTCACCTGTCTGGCCGTGCCCGCCTGCTCTCGCCACTGTGGCAACCACNTCTGATCGGCATTNATGACNGCGAGGCCCTTGCCCGCNAGTCCTTCGAAGATCTCACCCTTGGTAGCGGCAATCGCATCAANGCTGTNATAGTGCGCGAGGTGGGCAGCTGACGCATTNAGACAGACTGCTACGTTGGGTCGTGCGAGCTGGCACAGATAGGCAATGTCTCCGGGTTGCCCCGCCCCCATCTCGATCACGCCGAACCGATGGTTGTCCGTCAATCCAGAAAGCGTGATCGGAACACCCAACTCATTATTCTGATTGCCACTGGTCGCGTGTACCTCACCGGCTGTTGCCAGCGCTGCCGCCACCAGATTTTTCGTCGTGGTTTTACCCGCGCTGCCCGTAATGGCGATCACGTCGCCCTCGAATGCCTGCCGTTTGAGCGCACCAAAGCGCCCGGAGGCCTCCAAGACGTCGGCAACCACTAGCTGGGGTGTCAGGCCCTCCAGCACGCGCTCGGTGAGCAGCGCTGATGCCCCCGCCGCCAACGCCTGGGGCGCAAAATCATGACCATCCACCCGCTGACCCGACAGCGCAGCAAACAGGTCGCCGTCCTTCACCTCGCGACTGTCTATTACCAGGGTTTGCAGCGCNACGGAGTCACCCACCAGCTGTCCACCGGTTTCGTCGGCTAGGGNCTGCAGCGCGATGGCAGACATCAGGCTGCCTGCCTCTGCTGCAGGTGCTGAACGGCGTGCTCGGCATCATTAAACGGCAGGCGCACACCATCAATTTCCTGATAGGTTTCATGCCCTTTGCCCGCAATCAGCACGATGTCACCCACCTTGGCCTCGGCAATCACCAGCGCGATCGCGGCAGCNCGGTCTGACTCGACNATCGGNGAGTCATCACAGCCACGNAAAATATCGTCGATGATCGNNTCGGGCGCTTCNGAGCGCGGNTTGTCACTGGTCACGATCACGCGATCCGCAAACTGACAGGCGATAGCACCCATCTCCGCGCGCTTGCCCGGATCGCGATCACCACCGCAGCCGAACAGCACCCAGAGTGCACCGGCGTTATCGGTTTCTTTTAATGCACGAATGGCGCGCTCCAGCGCGTCCGGGGTATGGGCATAGTCCACGATCACCCGGATGTCAGCGCCATCCCCCACCGCTTGCAGTCGNCCGACCACCGGCTCCAGCGCCTCAGCTGCTGCCANCGCCTCCGCAAAGTCGACGCCCAGCGACAGCACAGCGGTCAGGGACGCACCGACATTGAAAGCATTAAAGCGACCACTCAGCGCCGTTTGCAAGCGACCGTCGCCCCAGGGCGTGTGAAGCTTGAGCACTAGCGGTATCGCCTGAACGACTTCAATCTTGATGGGCGCATTGGCGCCGCCAGTCGACACGCCCAGGCCAGCCGACNGCCAGATATCAGCATGGGCGACGACCGCCTCATCGTCTGCGTTGTAGATGCGACTGGCAGGCGCAAACTCCCGGAATAATTTCAGCTTTGCCTCGCAGTACGCATCCATCGAATGGTGGTAGTCGAGATGGTCGCGGGACAAATTGGTAAACACGCCAACATCAACCGCCAAGCCATCCAGTCGCCCCTGATCCAGCGCGTGACTGGAGGCTTCAAGCGTCACGCACTCGACCCCGTCATCACGCCACTGTCGCAGCCGACGGTGAAGTGCGAGACAGTCAGGTGTGGTATTGCGTGTCTCGGTGAGCTGTTGATCGAGCCGCATACCCAACGTACCGATTGTCCCGGTCTTGCGCCCCGCACGCCGCAACAGCTGGGCGGTTAAATCGACGACCGATGTCTTGCCATTGGTTCCAGTAACCGCGACCACTTTGAGGCCATCAGAGGGCGACCCGTAGAGACGATTTGCCAGCGCCCCCAGCTCACCCTTGAGGCCAGAGATAGGGATCACCCTGACGTCATCTTGGTGGAGCGCTCGACCGGATTCCATCAGTACCGCAGCAGCACCGGACGCTAACGCAGATTCGATAAAATCCCGACCATCTTGCTCCGCGCCCGGTAGCGCGACAAACACATCGCCTGGCGCCAGAGTCCGGGTATCGAGGGTCAGGTTGTTCACCAACACATCGGGTGCATCGGGCTCATTAATCAGCGTGCGCAGATTCATACTCACCGACCACCCCCAGAGGCGGCGAGTAACGCCCCCAGCTCTGATTGGTCGGGCTGGGCATTGCGAATGCGCAGCACCTCCGCGGTAATCCGCGAGTAAACCGGTGCTGCCGCCAATCCGCCGCCGTAGTGATCACCACGAGGCTGGTCGATGAGAATGGCCGTGACGTATCGCGGTGCACTCATGGGTGCGACACCGACGAACAGTGCGACATACTGGTCATCGAGGTAACCCCCGGCACCCACCTTATGCACCGTTCCCGTTTTACCGCCCACGGAAAACCCTGGCACCTGCGCCAACGTCGCCGTGCCGCCCGGTTCCGTGACACGATCGAGCACTTCGAGGACGTCTCGCGCAACCTCCGGCTCAACGACCCGCTCGCCCGCGGGCAGCGAATCGAGATCCTGTCGCAGCANCGTGAGCGGTCGTCGTATGCCACCGTTTGCCAAAATGGCGTAGGCACGTGCGAGCTGAATCGGTGTCGCGGTCAGACCATAACCAAAGGCAAGCGTGACTTTTTCGATGTCGCTCCAGTGCGCCAGATCCGGCAACTGGCCGGCGCGCTCCCCGGGAAAGCCGGTACCGGTCGTCTCGCCCANTCCGAAGCGATNNAGCACATCCAGAATGGCCTCGTGTCCCACCGCCTGCGCGATCTTGGTGACACCCACCTGACTGGATTTTTCGATCACCGTTGATACCGATATCTCGCCATAATCCCGCGGATCGTGGAGCATCTTGGCGCCCACCCGGATCCGCCCGGGCGCCGTATCAATGATGCTGTCGATATGAAACTGGCCGCTTTCCAGNGCCGCCACCAGCGTCAGGGTTTTGATGGTGGAGCCCGGTTCGTAGGCATCGGTCAGCGCACGGTTGCGCGCGCCACTGAAGTCCAGCGCGTCACGGCTGTTGGGGTTGAACACGGGATAGTTGCTGACAGCCAGCACCTCACCTGTCCACGCATCGAGCGTGATCGCCGAACCCGCGGTAGCGCCCGTTTCTTTCATGGCGCGCTGAAGCTCGCGNTGCTGGGCATACTGCAGACGTAAATCGAGGCTCAAGGCAAGCNNCTTGCCCGGCCGTGGCTCCTCTATCACCCCAACATCGCGAACCGCATCCCCGTGCAGGTCTTTGATGAATCGTTTTTTACCCGAGACACCCTGCAGCCAGTCTTCAAATGCCAGCTCGACGCCCGCAATACCTTGCCCGTCGACATTGGTCAGCCCGAGCAACTGCGCGGTGACCTCTCCTGCGGGATAGTAACGTCGGTACTCGCGCTCACCGCGCACCCCCGGAAAGTTCTCTCGCAATACCTGCCGGGCAAAGTCCGGTGTTTGATGCCGCGCGAGATACATGAACTGCTTGTCGCCATAAAATCCCAGCTTGTCCCGGAGCGCTGCCGCATCGAGGGAGAGCCGTGCAGCCAGATTGTCAAGGCGCGGACTGTCCTTCAATTGCTGCGGGTTGGCCCACAACGAGACCACGGGGGAACTTACCGCCAACGGTGTGCCATTGCGGTCTTCGATCAAACCTCGATAAACCGGTATCTCCGCGGTGCGGACAGTCCGCAGCGCGCCCTGCTCGCGTAAAAAGACCGCGCCCTGCCCCCCATCGGTGACTTGAAGGAGAACCAGCCTGCCCATCAATGCGGCCGCCAATGCAGCGAGGGCACAACAGATCACCGCGAAGCGCCAACGCGGCAGTCGGTATACCTGCTTCGCGNGCGTCATTCTGCGATAACCTGCGACAGGCTCAGATCGGGCGCCTGCATGGAGAGCGTCTCGGATGCAATCTGACTGATGCGATGCGGTGCCGCCCAGATATTCACCTCAAGCAACAAACGCGTGTACTGCTCCTGTAATTCCCAGCGTCGCAGCTCAAGATCCTGCAACCGGGCATAGCCTTCACGAACATGATGAGTACTTGCGACTACAGCAAGCGCCGANAAAANAAGGCANGCACTCAACAATACAATGGAAGTGACAGGCGAGAGGGGCAGCTGGCTCACTGCAAACGCTCCGCGACGCGCATGACCGCTGACCGAGCCCGGGGATTGTCAGACACCTCCTGCTCTGATGGCATAACCGCCTTGCCCACCTGGCGCAAAGATCCCCGATGCGATTCATACTGAACGGGCACACCGGGAGGTAGCTGTTCGCCGCGCGCGGCCTGCCTGATAAAGCGTTTGACGATGCGGTCTTCCAGAGAATGGAAGCTGATCACCACCATCCTGCCACCCGGCGCCAGCGCCAGCACGATGGCCTCTAACNCCTCGCGTAATGCATCGAGCTCACCATTCACGTGCAAACGAATCGCCTGAAAACTCCGGGTCGCCGGGTGCTTATTTGGCTCCCACTTGGGGTTTGCCGAGGAGACGATTTCGGCCAACTGAGCCGTGCGCTCGATGCGCGCCGCCGATCGGGCTTGCACGATAGCCGCGGCAATACGGCGCGCAAACCGCTCTTCACCCAACTCTCGGAGCACTTGCACCAGCTCGGCCTCGTCGACCTCGGACAGCCANTCGGCGGCTGACCTGCCCGCCTCAGGGTTCATCCGCATATCCAGTGGCCCGTCGTGACTGAAGCTAAACCCCCGCGCAGGGTCGTCCAGCTGAGGCGATGACACCCCCAGATCCAGCAGCACACCCTGCAGGCTGGCAGGTGCAATGTGGTGGCCCAAGTCGCGAAAGTTGGCTGCCTGAAACCTAAAGCGCGAATCCTGCTCCGCGAGGCGCTCGGCCTCCGCGGCGGCGGCGGGATCCTGATCAAAAGCGGCTAAAGTCCCCAGAGGCGAGAGGACATCGAGGATTCGGGTGCTGTGCCCGCCCCGGCCAAACGTGCCGTCNACGTATGCGCCATCCGCCGATACCATCAGTGCCGCAATTGCCTCCTCGAGCAGAACCGGTCGATGCCCCCGGTCCATCAAAGTTTGAGCTGCATCAGCTCCGCCGGGAGCTCCCCTNTTGAATCCGTCGACAGNGCAGCAGCGCACTCCTGCTGCCACAAATCCTCCGACCACAGTTCAAGCTTGTTGCCCTGACCGACCAGCACCGCACGCTTTTCGAGTTGCGCGTATTCACGCAGCGCCGGCGGCACGAGCACTCGCCCGCTGCCGTCCAACTGCAGGTCACTGGCGTAGCCCAGTACCAATCTCTGGAATCGTTTCACTGCGGGATTGAGTGCCGGCAATGCCTGCACATCGCGCTCGATGCGCTCCCACTCGGGCAGGGGGTAAAGCGTGAGACAAGGGGTCTGTGTATCAACGGTCAGCACTATGTGGCCGTCGCCCAGCACCGACAGCAACTCGCGCTGACGCGAGGGCACCGCCATACGGCCCTTGGCATCCAGATTGATATGCTGTACCCCACGAAACATAGCGTCGCGCCCACAGACTCCCGCTTATCACCACAAAATGGAATNTTTTCCCACTTTGCTCCACTTTTCGCCACTATACGCCCAGCCGTTGAGGAGGGTCAACGACCATCAATGAAAAAAACGTGGGTTTTCAGTGTCTTACAGGGTCGAATAACGCGAGTTATCCCGCCAAAAAGCGATCTGGAAATCTTCACCAAAACAGCTTTTTAACCAGAATTACAAGGTTTGGCCTTAAGTATTATACTAAAAATGAATTAAGCTCTGATTTTAAGCTCAAAATGATCTAAAAACGCGGTGGGTGCCCCGTAAGAATTGCGCAGGAAGATAACGAGGGATGCCCCCCTGGCGGGGGGCATAATGAGTCAGTCGATAAGCCGGGTTCTGTCGTGGACGATCATTCATCTGCGACGAACGTCACCGTTCGCCTGAAGCGACCTACCCGAATCCGCCGAGGGTCACGGCATCAGATTCCTATTTGGTCTTGCTCCGGGCGGGGTTTACCATCGCCACGGTTGTTACCAACCGCGCGGTGCGCTCTTACCGCACCTTTTCACCCTTACCTGCAAACAGGCGGTTTCCTTTCTGCTGCACTTTCCGTGGGCTCGCGCCCCCCAGGCGTTACCTGGCGCCCTGACCCGTTGGAGCCCGGACTTTCCTCTGCCGCGAAGCGACAGCGATCGTCTGACCAACTCGTGCTCGAGCCTACCGAGATCAGCAAGGTGCTGCAAGCCTAGCTATTGTGACGGCGATCCAATAACCATTGATAAAGCTGCCTCGCCGGAAAGCCTGTGACATCGGCTACCACCGCCGCCGCCCGGCGGGGTGGTAACTCTTCAGCCAGACGCGTCAGCAAACGGGTCGTCTCAGNAGTCAATGTCACNGTCGCTGGATCAAAGCCGCGTACCAAAATCACCACTTCGCCGCGCTGTTGATTCGCATCGGACAGCACAAATTCATGCAGCTCCGACAAGACCGCTCGATAAATCGTCTCGTGGGTTTTTGTCAGTTCACGGCAGAGCGCCGCCTCACGATTTCCCAGCACTTGATGCATGGCCTCGAGCGAGGCGGCCAGGCGGCGCGGCGATTCGAAAAAGATCAAGGTCCCCTCCATCGCCGTAAGCNCCTGCAGTCGATTCACTCTCTGACCGGGCTTCGGAGGCAGGAACCCCTCAAAATAAAAATGATCATGAAGTCGGCAAGCCCGCCGCGCTCAAGGCTGTGATCGTCGCGCTCGGGCCGGGAATCGGCACAACGGGTATCTGTTCTCGGTGACAGGCCACGACCAGCTTGTAACCCGGATCCGAGACCAGTGGCGTACCCGCGTCAGAAATCAACGCAATCGTCTCGCCTGCGCGCAGTCGCTTCAGCANACCCTCTAAATCTGACGTCTCACTGTGATCGTGATAACTGATGAGAGGCGTCCGAATATCAAAATGACGCAGCAACTTCGAGGAGTGACGGGTATCTTCCGCTGCGATCAGATTAACGCTGCGCAGGACATCGATAGCACGCAGAGACATATCGTCCAGATGACCAATCGGGGTGGCGACAATATAAAGACTCGCTGACAAGGGGGGCTCTCCACCCCGGATCATCCGGGACAACTTGGGGCTATACTGCCGTGATGACGCCGATTGGTCACCCTCGAAAATCGCCGCGACGGCTGTTCCAGCTTCTCTCTCTCAGCCTGCATTGGTTATTGGTGCTGGCAACATCCCTGTTGCTCTTCGCCTGTGCCGGACCATCGGTTGAGCCCGACTGGGAGGTACCGTTACTGGTAGTCGATGACACACTGCCGCTCCCCGTCGAAGGAGAGCAGATCGACTTAAAAGCGATTGAAAAAGTCACCCGCCTTGCGAGAACCGACTCGCTGTTGGCAGCACGCTCCGAGCGCAACCAGTTACTGCTGGCCGACCTCGACGCATCGACGCTCTTGTTCATTGACAGCGTGCTGGCCTGGTTCGCAGGAGACATCGCCCTTGCCAATCAGCTACTGACCAATTTGGTACGGGACAATACCGCGGCTCTCGACCTGGTGCTTCAGGAGCGTGAGGCACGCCAAGCACTGGCGGGGGACTGGCTGGCAGCGGCAGAAACCCTGTTTCAGCGAACACACGCCCGATCGGGGAAACGTCAAGACGAAGTTATCAGCGAGAGGCTCTTTGGCTATCTGCTCAGACTGGACACAGCCACCCTTACCGAAGCCAGCCGCAGAGCCCGCGACCCCAACTGGCGGCAGTGGTTACAGATGCAGCTTGTCTATCGTGAAGGGCCTGACGCCCTCGCCGCCTGGATGACCCGACCGAACGCACTACCACAACATCCCGCCATGCCGCGGCATGTGAGGCGCTGGGTAACAGCAGACTCTGTCGACCACATCGCTCTACTGCTGCCACTGGAAGGCAGGCTGGCGGGCGCGGGGGAAGCGGTCTTAAGCGGCGCGATTGATCAGCTCTATACCCTGTTCCCAGACCCGAACAGCCGCCCGACACTCACCACCTTGAATTCCACCCAACCAGCGGTTGTCAGAGATCTTTACCGCCAAGCCGTGGCGGATGGCGCCGATCTGATCATCGGGCCCTTGATCAAGGAGAATGTCGCCTCGCTGGGGCAGCTGACTCAAAGGACAGTACCTGTCATTGCCCTTAACCAAACAGACTCGTTAGCCGGATCGTTAAATCGAAACTGGATGAGCCTCAGCCTCGCGCCCGAAGACGAAGCACGGCAAATCGCCGATGTTGCTTTTGGACAAGCCTGTCGCCATGCCATCGTGGTGGGGATAAATAGTGATCGTGGCGCACGACTGCTCTCATCATTCACAGACCGCTGGACCATGCATGGCGGTCGTATTCGGGGACAACTGCTTGTCGATAACCCTGCCGACACCAATACAGCGATGGGCAAATTGCTTGGCTCTGGCTCCAGTGATCAGCGTATTCGCGCCGTTGAACGCGCCTTCGATCTGCCCGTGGATGCCCGGGGGCGCGGAAGAAGCGATTTCGAGTGTATTTTTATGCTGGCACCCGATGCGGCAACCGCGCGAACCTGGCGTCCCCTCCTGGTATTTCATATGACAGGCGATGTACCTGTCTATGCGACCTCGGCCATCAATGACGGTGTGGCCGATACCCGCAACCGCGACCTGAATGGCGTGGTATTTGTGGAAGCGCCCGCCATGCTGCCACCGGAGATGACAGACCGACTGAGTCGCCTGAGAGCACTCGGGCGCGACGCAGTGACCTTAGCCCGACATTGGCAGCAAACCAATGAGACGGCGCAGTGGGTTGTTCGAGGTCAAACCGGCTTATTGCGCCGCAAACAAGATGGATCGGTAGAACGGGAATTGGAATTGGCCACGTTTGATGGCGCTCGGATCCGCCCGGCAGCGCTACCCTAGGCGGATATCCTGCGCTAGGAATGACGTTGAAGCCGATCGGCCAATATTGGGAACAGCGAGCAGAACACTTTTTATTGCAAAACGGGCTTCAACTGATCGCCCGCAATTTCAGCAACTCATCCGGCGAGATCGACCTGATCATGCGCGACGGGGAGCATGCCGCTTTCATCGAAGTGCGATACCGCCGTAGCGATCGTTTTGGCGGCGCCATCCACAGTGTGACCGCAACCAAGCAGCGCAAGCTGAAGAGCTATGCTGCCCTTTTCGTCAGCCGGCAAAAGGCATGGTCACATCACCCTTGCCGCTTTGATGTAATCACTTATGATGCGGCCAAGGGTGACGGTGAACCCGTGTGGATTCGCGCTNCCTTTGACTAACCCAAAACCAGTGGCTNTGACTGCATCGTGGATTTCTACCCGCTCATCTCTGACTTCTTTCAGCGACACCTGGAGACGACCAGTCTNGCCGTGGACGGCCTCGCTGAGGCTACCGGTGCCGCTGTGGAGCAAGCTGCCGAGGCCATCCTCAACGAGCGCAAGCTGTTCAGCATCGGCTTGGGGGCGGACTGCGCCGGCGCCACCGCACTGGCGAGTCTGCTGCACCGCGGCGTACTCAGGGAACGACCCAGCCTGCCGGTTGTCGAACTAGCAGAGCACCACATCGAGTCCGTTGAGACAGGCGTGAGCTGGGCGGGACAAAAGATTCAGGCGCTGGGCCAGCATGGCGACGTGGCATTTGTTTTTGCCGCCTCATTAGGCGAGCCCGAAATTCAACGTTTAGCCGCCGCGCTGGAGCAGCGTCAAGTCGGGGCGATCTGGATAGGCAATCGGGGGCCGGGGGTCAGCATGAAAGTCGTCGATGAGGACGTCGAGACGCGGCTGACCTTGAACGGCGCCCTGGCGATCTGTCTGGCGCGGCTGATCGACACGCATACATTTGGGCCAATGGGAGACTAACCATGACCGGGATACGACAACGACTTGTGAGCCTCTCACTACTCTTGGGCCTCTCATTGACAGGGCTGTTAAGCGGCTGCGGGTCGNTCATGTCGAGCGCCGGCGCAGGACCTATCGAGGAAGATCCCGGCGAGCGGACTTTCGGGCAACAGTTGACCGACGAGAGCATCGAAACCAAAGCCAAGGTCAACATTAATGCCTCGGACGAGGGCTACGATGACGCGCACCTAAGCATCGTATCTTTCAACGGCTTCTTGTTGCTCGCAGGGCAGGTGCCCTCGGAAGCGCTCAAAACGCTGGCAACCGACGTCGTAAGAAAAATTGAAGGCGTCCGCCGAATCTACAATGAACTGGAAATCGGGCCTGCAACCAGCTTGGGCACCCGCAGTCACGACACTTGGATCACAACCAAGGTGAAGTCAAAGCTGCTGGCAAGCTCTGACACGCCCGGTGCGCGGGTCAAGGTCGTCACGGAAAACAGCGTTGTGTACCTGATGGGCCTCTTGACCGAAGAGGAAGCTGATCGCGTATCGCTGGAAGCCGGTGAAGTCAGCAGTGCAGAGCGGGTCGTGCAGTTGTTTGAACTGATTCCAGCGCCGGCTATTTAACAACCTTGAGGCTGGGACGGCCGCGGCCCGCTGGTGGCTCCGGGGGGTCGTCCGGCTCTTCCGCCGCGTCAAACACCATGCCCTGGCCGTTTTCTCGCGCATAGATACCGAGAATGGCCTTGATGGGCACAACGATATCGGTTGCCACGCCGCCAAAACGACCATTGAAGAGAATCAGGTCATTGCCCATCTCCAAGCCCACCACGGCGTTGGGAGAGATGTTCAGTACGATCTGGCCGTCGGTCACGTAGCGTTGGGGCACATCGACCCCCTCGTTATCAACGTCGACCAGCAGATGAGGCGTGCAATCATTATCCACGATCCACTCATAGATAGCGCGGATAATGTAGGGACGACTCGAGTTCAAGTGGCCTGACCGCCTTAGGGGCGCATCTCCCGCTCCTGGACAGACAGACTCTCCTGGAACGCCTCCCGGTTGAACAGGCGATCCATGTAATCGAGGAGCGGCTTTGACTGCTTGCTCGGCCGGATATCGACGCCCAGTGAAGGCAAGCGCCAGAGAATAGGTGCGACGCAGCAGTCCACCAGAGAGAACTCTTCACTCATGAAAAAGGGCTTCTCCATGAAGATCGGCGCCACCGCTACCAGGCTCTCTTTGAGCTCTTTGACGGACTTCTTCACGACGTTATCACTGCGGGACGATTGTATGGCATCGACCAANGCCGCCCANTCTNTCTCGATGCGGTANACAAAAAGACGGGCCTCAGCGCGNGCCACCGGATAGACGGGCAGCAACGGNGGGTGGGGGAAGCGTTCNTCAAGGTATTCCATCATGACCTTGGACTCNTACAACACCAGCTCNCGATCGACCAATGTCGGCATGGTGTTGTANGGGTTCAAGTCTCCCAGCTCGGCGGGAATCGCTCCGGTCTCCGACTCAACCAGTTCTACGGTGACGCCCTTCTCGGCAAGCACCAACCGGACACGATGACTGTAATGGCTGGTGTTATCCGAAAATAAGGTCATGGAGGACCGTTTGGATACGATCCCGGAAGCATCATCTGACATA
>FUFK010018184.1_pt1 | contig 18974 bp, 11 predicted proteins | sample 1021851 | NCBI WGS metagenome assembly FUFK01 (sample SAMEA51879418, study PRJEB19060) | metagenome
AATTTTAGTAGCGTTTTCGAAATCTACTAATGTCATCTCTGGAACATCCGCCGGCTTTAATAAACCATTCGATGTGCTATACAATATCGTTTTACCATCTTCCGCCAAAGCCCATTGCGACCCATTGCCATCTATACCTGCCCCATATATTTCAATACCCGTATTATATGAGCCGTCATTTTGCGAAGCAGTAGAATAGTTGCCTTGTTTTTTATTAGTTGTAAAATTTTCTTTATTAGTTAAATGGCCGTTTTTAAAAGATGCTAATCCTTTAAAATCATTTATAATATTATTCATTTTACCCACAGCCTCCATATATTCTGGTGATTGTGTATTTTTTATACTATTTACAATTTGATATTGTTCTAAAAATTGATTTTTTAAATTTTGAGAAGCTTGACCTATTATACTTGTTTGTTGAGCATTTAATCCTTCTGTATCTACATCTGGACCTAATTGGCCTAGCCAAGCGTTCCATTTTTCATCAGCCAATTGCTTTTTTTGTTCTGCAGCTCTAAACGCAGGGACCATATATTTCGCTATAGAGTTAGTTACATTTTGCATAANCTTCATAGGATTATTAGTCTCTGAAGCTCTTAACATTGCTTCTCCCTGTATTAATGTTGCATTAGGGGCAATTGATTGTTGTATTGTAGGTTTTTTATATTTTGACATAATATATTATTTTATCCTAAACCAAGACCTGCTAAAAAGTTACCACCAAACCCGTCTTTGCCGCCAAACATTCCTTCTCCGCCTGATCCAGCTTGTGCTACGCCAGCTGCACCACCTACAACGCTGCCAACACCACCAATAATTGAATTAGTTGCATCCTGTCTTGCTTTGTTTGCGGCCGCTAATCTTTGTTGGGCCATACCTAATTGTGTTCCTGTTTTACTATATTCTAAACTTCTAGCTTTTTCTGCGCCTGAGGCTTCTAATTGCTGTAATTGCGCAGCTTGTGATGCCGCTGCTCTTTCATTTGCTCTTTCTTGTTGACCTATACTAGCTGCTGCTGCTGCTGCATTTTGAGTTTGGGCATTAGCCATTGATTGTGCAAGTGCTGCAATACCGCTACCGCCAGCTGCTCCAGCCATTTGGTCCATAATATTAGCTTGTCCCTGCTGCTGTGCTTGCAACTGGAATTGAGCTGCTCTTTGGTCGACAGTTAAGTCTTCCATTGTGTTTTCTAAATTAGCATATAAGTTGGATGTATCTAATTCATTATAGCGTTGCTTATACATTTCGTATTCTTTTTGCGCCGCCGCTTGCTCTCTCTTTCTTGCACCACTGCCGATTATACCACCGGCAATACCAGAAAGGCCACCAACTATGCCACTTACTGCGGCCGCCGTTGCTATTCCTGCCATAATTTTTCTTTTTTGTTATATTCTTCTATAGTTATAGAGTATAGGGACTCTTCAACTTCTTTCATATCTCTAGTGTTTGTAGGATTTTTATGTACATTTATAAATAATGAATCCTCTAAAGATAGTATTAATCGTTTTGCTCCTTTCATGGATTTTTCATAACACGGAGCTATGTGTTCAATTTGTTCACCGTCTGTTGTGACTAGTATTCTGCCTTTTAATAAAAACCAAAAATGTTCTGTATGATGCATTGCNCTAATAACAACGCATTCTTTTGGCATATACATTTTTCGCATATATAATTGATCTGAAAACTCATTTTCTATTCTAAACATTTCATTGTTAACCAGGTTTTTACCATCGCCATAAATACCTTCAACATGATTGTTTTCTATAAATAAATTTTGTAAGTTTTCTAAATCAGATGTAAATGTACTTAGTTCTTTATTATTTGATTTAATTATAGTTTTTGACATATAATTATTATTACATGTTATTTACTGCTCTCAAATATCTCTGAGCCNACNGAAAATAGNTCAGCTTTCACTCTTGAGTCGTTCCTCATTTCAACTTCAGCATAATATCCTAATATACCACTTATATTTGCTTTATTATCTTTTGTAAACAGTATAAAAGATGTATCTAATGGTCTAACTGTATTGGACTCTATTTCACATGTAATAACATCTGGATTGCTAGTTACTGATACAATTTTACCTATTTTAACAATATCTTCTCCCATAGGGTCATTGGTATAATAAGCCGTGTCTCCTGGCTGTACAGATACCTGTATAGGGTGCTGAAATGTTAAAGTTATTTGTTCCATAATTATTCTTGTTGAATTTGACCTGTATCACCATCTACCGATTCACCGCTATCATCAGTAGTGCCACCTGATGTGCTGCCACCAGAAGTGACATTACTACCAGTATTAGGGCCAGAAGTAGCTGAACATTGTCCTGATGCAGTAACCTCGCCTGTTCCGTTAACAAGCACGTAGTCTTGACCGCCTGTTGATCCTGGACTTGAGAATGGGAATATTGCAATAGCTCCAGCGCCTAAGCTCCAACCTGATGAAGTTGCTGAGTCATATAATTGTGTTCCGTTTGCAGGTACAGATCCGTTTGGATTGTTATTAAAGAATATAAATCCATCGTTAACTATTGTTGATTGACCACATAAAACAGTGCTGTTAGCATAAGCAAATACTCTTGCTGAAGTTTTAGCTCTTTGCTGTGATGCGTCTGTAACAAAATTATCTATAGCTAGTGTTGCACCAAAATCTCCAACTGCACCGCCTGTAAATTCAGTATTAAATATGTGTCCAATAACTGAGACTGTAATACTTTGTTTGTCAAATGCAGGTAACGCTAAAATAGCGGCAATGTCAAATCCAGCATCATTGTTACCAAATTTAACCATATCACTAGGTAAAGCGGTAAACCCTCCAAATCCGAACGGAGGCGTTACTGTTCCAGCCGTTATTGTGCATGAGTATTGGAATTGCTGCCCGTTTGGTGGATTTATATCATCTTGGTTGGGTTGTATTTGTAATGTAAGATCACTCGGTGTAACTGTATAATCGTTTGTAGTAAATTCAATACTGAAATTAACATCTGCAGATTGGTTTAATGTAAATGGATTCGTACCAAAGTCACTTGCTAAATCACCAGTTATAGTTACTGTATAAACTATATCTTGAGTTACTGCAGGAAAAATAATAGATTCTGATTCAACAGATCCTTGCATTGTGCCTGACCATACATTTGTTCCTGTTCCTGAAAAATTAGGATTACTACCCACATCAGCCGTAATAGTTACACTATATTGAGAACCAACAACACCAACTAAAGATATAGATCTTGTTTCACCTGTTACTGGAATGTTGCCTTGATTTATTGAATAAGCTGTTATTTCTTTTACTAATACTGGTATTTCTATAACTCTACCAAATACTAGTATTTCTTGTTGATCAACACTAACAGAAGGATATGTATAAAATGCTTTACAAACCGCGCTTGTTAATCTTGATATTCCGTCATTGTCAAGAGTATATGAAGGTGTAACACTAAATGAATAGTGATCTGGGTTACCTTCTACAAGCGATATTGTTGGTTGGTTAGCAAAATAATAACCACTATCAGCTTGAAGTGTTTGTGTTACTATTTCTTCTGTTGAGTTTAATGCACCTTCGTTTTCAAATTCTGGAAAACTCGGCACCGGCGTCATATTATCTCCTGTTTGTATATCTACATTACCTTTTACAATTACACCTATTTGTCTTGACGAACCATTTATACATATTGGTATTGTAAGATCATTATTTGGCATATCAAAGTTAGAGTCAACATTCATTGTCATAATAACATTCTGATTTGATTTACCACCTTGCGCAAATGTTATTTGAGTAATGCCTTGGGGTAATGGCGACTTAGCTGAAAAATTACTTGCTTCAATAGCAAAACCCACATTAGGAACTAAAGTCATTATAATTGTTGGACCAGTTACATCATCAACTTGATTTCCGCCTTCTACTATATATTCTACTGATTGAACAGTGAAATTGTCCATTGTTGATATTATATGACTCATTATGGTATTGGATTTACTATGTTACCTGTATAGGCATTAATTGTTACTAAACTCGATGTACTAAACGCTGTGCATAAATATTGCCCATATCCTGGTCTAAATATACTAAACCATAAAGCGTTTGAATGACAATCATCTGTTTGCATTGTTGGATCCGTGAATGTATTGCATTCTATTGTAAACGATATATTACCATTGCCGGAAGCTTGTGCTATTGATTCCGCAGTAGCCGCGTCCATTTGGAACACCTCATATCTATCACTACTGCTTGGTGAGTTATTATATGTTGAACTATCATAATAATACTCTTCATTTCCAGTAGGTGTGCCGTTATCTGTTATTAATGAAGCTGAGGTTCCAGCTAAATTACCCGCATAATAGCCACCACCTCCGGCGTTGCTAATGTTTATTATACCTATCGGAGTTCCATTTGCAAGTACTCTAAAAGATCCTCTATTGCATGTATGACCCCCAACTGTTCCTGCCGGCGAGCCACATACTGATATAGAATTTCCATCTGGATCTGTTATTGTTTGAGTAGGTACTGATGAAGTTACATATCTACCAACAAATCTTAAATTTTGTAATATTTGTGATAAAGCAGATGTGCTTATTTCTAAATCTGCAGTTAATGTACCATCACTAACTGTAACTGTAAACGTATAGTTTCCTGCTGGAATAGTTCCAGTTATATCTGCCGTGCCGTCTCCATTGTCAGTTAACGTTGCCCAGCTTGGTAAATTGCTAGATGTAATTGTTAAAACATCTTGATCAACATCTGTAGCTTCAACTGTAAACGACCACACATCACCTGGATTTACATTAGGAACTGTATTTGGATCTGTAACCCATACAGGACCATCATTTACTCCTACAACATTTATGTCAACCGTTGCAATATTACTTTCTAAACCAGTATCATTTGTAACTTTATATTTAAATGAACCTGCTGAACCATTAAAGTTAAGAGTTTGATTTGAAACAGATACGAAACCTGTATTGGTAACTGTTAAATCTAAATTAGAAGTATTGTCTTCTACTAAAGTAAATGTAATATTTTGAGCAGGTGTATTTTGATCTGAAGCAAACATATTTAAATCAAGAACGGGTGCAACATATCCACCATCTTCATTAATATTTAAAGTTGTACCTTGTGCTATAGGTGATTGAATAGACCCATAACAAGAGGCATCAACAAAGTATTGTAAATTAAATTTAGTTTGTGCTGCTCCAGATACGGTAGCTCTACCGATACCCTGCATTGAAAATTCTTTTGAATCTAAATTATTATCAGTGTTTGTTATAAATTCAGTTCCAATACCTTTTATATAATTAAAGTATTTACCTTCTTTATCTAAAAACTCTTTTATATTACCTTCTTGCAAATTAGTAAACATAAAGCTATTATACCAGCCTCTTGTTGGTATTTCACTTGTAGGTGTATAATTTTTTGCTTGTACTTCAGCGATATTATACTTATATAAAGCCGACTGACCTTGAACTGTATATAAATATTGTCTTGCTTCTGAACCTGAATAATTTAAAGTTTTAAATCTTTTAACAGAAGCTGGTTCTTGATTAAATATAAATCTTATAGCACTATCGTACTGAACACCATAAAAATTATTTCTATCAACATTTTCAGATCCATGCTCCCATATTGAGCCTTTCTTTAATGAATAATATTTATTATTCAATGACAAACCGGTTTCAGGTATAAAATCTTTACGTGATGTCCAGCCTTTAACATCTTCTTTAAACGCTATAGTTGTACCTTCTTGTGCACTATTAGGATATATACTTGAATCGTTTAACTTTAATTTTGTCTGCCATTCAGGCGTAAGTTTATCTAATGTTAAATAATAAACATCTTTATCATCATCATAAGTACCGAGCAATTTAGTTGAACTGTGCAAGTTATCATTAAAGAAGTCACGCATATTTGCGGCAGATATTTCTGTTAATCCTTGTCCGCCACCTAAACCACCAGCTAACCTTAATACAACACCTCTGTTTTTATCAGTAAAATATGCTCTATTTCCATACGCTGCAAAACTTTCAGGGTTTTGACTGATGCCATACTCGCCCGCATAAGGCAATGCTTGGCCCAGAACGGCTTTATTTGATGTTATGTTAGTATTACCATCTGCATTAAATAAAGCATCCTTATTCGCAAGAATTTGAAGACACTTATCCTCACACAATGTAATCAAATTTGTATCTCTCGCGAATAATTTTTGAATGCTTGTATATGCTGGATTTAAATCTTTTGTAATAGCTTCAGCTTGTATAAACTGATTTAATCTATTTACGCCGCTGGTTGAATTAAATATACCAGAGAATATTAATCCTGTTGCTTTTGATTCTTCACCATATGATTCATCTAATACTGTTGATACTATAGGGTTTTTATCTATAATAGGCTGGTTAAAATCATCACGTATTCTATTTGATTCAACACCTTGTCCAAATGAGTAACAGTTAAACCACGATAACTTTTTAAGACCGCTTCCGTGACTTGCTTCAGGCGTTCCAGCGCCTTCTATCTCATATACATTACTAGCTGCATAATATAAATCCATATCAACAGCTTCTTTTGGGTATGTTTCAAATATAGCTGGATCCTCAGAAGCATATGTGTCGCCGCCTATCATATATAATTTTAAAAACTCCACACCAGCCAAAGTTGTTTCATCTGGTCCATTTGTATAAGGCGACCAAGCAATAGGCTTGTCAATAATTATATTAAAACGAACAACACGTCTAGATCCATATTTACCAGAACCATGTCTACCTGTTCTTCTATTAGCCACACAATAAGCTGATCTATATGTTTTCTTTATTGTATATGTATTTGCTGGGTTTTCTTTATTAGGGTCATCTGTAAACCTAAATTGAGAACCAGCTGTATCTAATTGTTTTGCAAATCCTATACTATCTGCTCTGTCAGGGTCATTGCTAGGCCAACCCCACCAAACATGTAGCTTTTCATAGAAGGCTTTCTTGTTTTCCCATGGATTACCAAAACCATGAAAAGATATATTAAGCTGCCTATTACCAACTTCAACACCTAAACCTGTTCTAGGAAAATCAGCAGGGTTGCCTGATTGATATTTTAAATCAGCACCAGCTCTTCTTCTTACATCTAGCGGGTTCACTTTATCCCAAAACCATCCTTTACTTTTTCTTGGATTGTCATCTTTCCAATAAGAACTTTTTGAAGACCTATTTATATAACGCACCTCTTTTGCATATTCAACAAACAACTGACCGTCTTCTTGCCCTTTTAATATGTTTTGTTCTAGTACTGCATCTTTATATACTTTAACAAAAAATCTACCGTCAAATTCTGGCTTTCTTTTATATTCAACTTGATATATGCTTATAGTAAATGTATCAGATGATCTATTAGAATACTCGTATGGCTCTCCATTTGTAGTAAAAGCCACAGATATATTCATTGGTTCTTTAAGTTGTATTCTGTATATTGAACCTTGTTTTTGTATAGCCGTTACTTGAAACTTATCACTTATATTAGACCCTCCTGATATTTGCATAAATAAATCAGACTTACCTATAACATTTTGTCCATCTTCTCCAAATAAATTATCAAAGTTTTCTTCTTCAAGCTCAACAAAACCTCTATCTTTTAATGGAAAGCCTGACTCAGTAAAATCACTTGACCCCGACCCTTTTAATGTATATGTTTCTCTAATAGAATCAGGTGCTTCATTTGATATTGCTAATATTTTATACCTAGCAGGATCAGGAATAAATGTAGGGTCATCATGCTGCTTTTTTAATTCTAAGAAAGTCTCCTCATCAACTTTATTTCTGTCAGCTGAAGAAAACGACAACCAAACACTGCCGTCCTCCGGTAAATAAAATCTATCTAACGCAAGATTATAGTATTCATTTGCTGTTTCTTTAATATAATATTTATAATGAGTAGCCCAGTTAGGCGGTTGGTTAGTTAAGTTAACATTTATAGTGTTATATAAATTAGCAAACTCTTTTGCTAGTGATCTACCACCCGAATCGTTTGTAAATACAGGTGTTTGTCTTCCAAATTCATCCATGTAAACAACACCCATCTGATATGTTCTAGCTGTTTTTAATGACTCAATAGGTACACCAGCTATTGGGTCGGTAGTTAAATTTTCACCTGTAGTTGGATCTAAATCTTCATTTTTGCTAGGATCATGAACAATTGAAAAATCAAATGTAGGTATTACCTCATTGCCAGCATAATCAACCATGTTAAAGTTCTGCGTATAATTAGCATATATTAACCTGTTTGCTGTTATTTCTTGCGCTAAAGCTTTTCTAGGTACGTTGTCATATGGTCTTAATATTTGATTAGAAGGCAACAAAGAAGATATTAATTCTGTTTCAATTTTAATTCTACCAGTTGCGTTTACAGTTGATCCGTATGAGTTATCATTCCATTGATCGCTATCTCTTTCTATAGTATCAACTCTATATACATTTGTTGACGCTGTATCTTTATATAATATATCAATAGCGACTACATCAGGCGGAACGTCAGCAGTTACAAAATCTCTAACCTCCAATACCCTAACGTTATTTGTCATTGCTAAGTTATAGCCATCTTCTCCATTATATTCAAAGTCATCACCAGGTATAAAAGCTATATCTGTAAATGGTGAAAATACAGAAAACTGATTGTCATCATATTTATATCTTGTAGCAAATCTAGGAAACTTAAATTCAAACAAAGGATCATCTAATTCAAGTTCAACTTCCCATCCTTGTATACCTGTAGGTATATCAGATCCTGCAGTTTGTAATTCACAACTTGCAGAATATTCACTAAACACCTCTAATACTTTTAACCTAACTTGAAACTCTCTGTCAAATCTATCGTCAGGATCTTGTATTGTTAATAACAAAAAATCACCTGCAACATAATCAACAGCATTAGACCAGCTATATGTATCAACTGTACCAAAATCTTGAACTATAATTTCAGTTGGATCATAATCAGACCCTGATTCTGTTGTAGCAAATTGAGCAGATGTTGTTGTATTAATCTCGCCATCTCTAACGGTTGTTTTCTTATAGATTGTTGGTGCTATTAAAGGGGATTTTTTAATAACTGTAATATCTTGAAGTTTAAAATTACGTCCAAAAACTTGTGTATGTGTTGCGAAATCAACTGTGCCTTCTCTAAATTTACTTATTTCAATTTTCTTTGGCTCAGAATTATTGTCTGTAAAAAACAAAAAACCATCACTGTCAGGCTCACTACCTATTATATTAGCGCCTGTAATTAGTTTGTCTTTTCTAAATTTTAATATGCCTACTCTACTATCCTCAGGGTTTTTAATGTCAACTAATATAGGGTATAATGTATCTGTTGTTTGATCATATTGTACAATAGCATCAACTGTATCATCAGTTATAAACCAATATATTCTTTCTTTTACAGGATCTTTTAAAGAGCCAATAGCTACCGCTGTATCAGGTATATACTTTGAACCATCAGGAGTATATGAAGCCCATGTTTGATGTAACTGAGTTAGGGGATCGAAAAGTCTATTTAATCTTTTTTCGTTTCCTAAAAGTGATTGAAGTGTACCTACATCTGATCCATCAGAGGTTGCAACTTCTAAGTTTAACGCATCCCTGTACTCGCCATTTGGAACTAATCGTTCATCAAGGTCTTTGTTCATTTTGCCCTTGATGAAATTATTTATTAATTCTGGCATATTTTAGTGTTTTATTTGCTTAGACTTACCTCTCATTACCTGGGTAATCTCTTCTATTTTTATATTGGATAATCTTAATTTAGCGTTTCTTTTAGCAGCACTTAACTCTTTTTTGTATTGCTGTATAAGACCGCCTGGCGTGTTTATTCTTGTAGACAAAATAGCATAAGCTATATACTTATATAAAGCATCCTCAGCTAATTTATGTATTTTCATATCTTCGTCATAAGCTAAGCCGTCAGAAAGATATTTTAATGTAACAATTTTACCTACAATATTTGAACTAAAATGAATTATGCCAGCAACTGGATCTATAAAAAATACACCGTTTGCGTTTGTATATTGAGGATCAATTCCGTATCTGCCACCTTTATGATTTAAAGCAAGCAAATCACTATTGTTTACATTTTCGTTAATGTTTGTTCTATCTTTACGTTTAAATTTTTTCCATGTTTCAGACGGTTTTGGTTTTACTATTTCTCTATTTTGTTCGTCAAAAACATATTCATATAAATTATCTTGTAAGTATGGAATAGGGTCACTTGTCTTTATAGCAGGATATAATATTTTTTCAACACCACTACTATCACACCATGACAACTTTATATAATTTACATAATCTTGTGGTAATATAAAATTAAGCAAAGGGCCAACTTCTATTTCAACCGATCTATTTGATGGCAATATATCAAAGTTAAACTCTTGTAAACCGCGTTGTGCATGAAAAGCAACATCTGTTCTTTTTATTTTTGATATAATTTTACCCTCACCTACATAAGCTATTATAAAGTTATTTATAATATCTTTAATAGATACAAACTGATAATCTCCATAATTTTCATCATAGCTATTCCATCTCCCATCAGGGCCTAAATAATATTGTTCGTTATTTTGATTTATTAATCCCATCTATTAAGCTTTTTCTTGTTGTGTGTTTTTTACTTCTTCACCAGCCGCTATTTGATATACCTGTAATTCTCTTGTAGATATACCAGCAAGCTCTAGTATTTTAATTACAAGTTCTGTTTCTTCAGATGGATGTAATTCAAAATTAACCGCATTAGTAGCATCATATAATGCTTCGCCATATACTATTTGATATGCCCATTCAACTTCAGCAGGCTTACGTATAAAGTTAACTTTAACATCAGCTTGTTTTTCTACGTCTCCATATACTTTAATGCCATTTTGATTAGCAATGTAAATAGGTCTAGTGTCTTTGGGTTTAGTTAAAGGTGAAGAATTAATATATAAATAATCTTTTGCGTTTATTTTTTCAGCCTCTATATCTTCCGTTATTGTTTGTCTATAAACTTCAGGGTCTGCAACTGGAAAGTTTGCAAGTTGAGTTGGAGATGGCAAAAGATCTCTTGTTGTTGTATTAGTATATATTACCGATCCTATTCTATATAGGTTAGACGGTAAAGGAAAAATTTCATTATTTATGTCGTATGTTAAATCTTGCATTGTTTCAAATAAAGCAATCTTTTCTTCTAATATACTTAACATATCAGAATACTCTGTGCTATTACCCGGCATACGACCAAATTGATTTATGTCATAAAAATATTGTTCAAACAAATCCATTTGCGCTTGGTTTGCGAACAAATTAAATTCCTGAGGCGTAACATACCCTCGTTGTTCTTTATTGAGTATACTTAAAACTCTTTGATAAACAGTATCTATACTTACGCTCATATTATTTTTTATTATAGTAATTAAGCCGCATATAGCGGCCTAACCACTACACGCTAACTATTTTAGCTTTTTTTGAATTGCTTTGTATACTTCAACTCCTTCGTCTGTTTTAAAGAACGCTGCTAATGCAGAATAAGGGTTTTCGTCAAATGGAACAGTCATTAATTTTCTATCACCATCACCATATGTAAATGTTCTTTGGTCTTGTGATAAACTAATATATCCCGCTTCAGTTGCTTTAATACCAAAATTTCTAAGTTGTACGTTATCGTCATTAGCTAATTCAATAACTAATCTCGGATTTCTTTTAGCCATAATGAGTATGTCTCTTTTTAGCTCCTTAGATGTTCTTGCATTAATTTCACTTCCGTATTCGACTCTAAGTATTGCTTCAACTTGTTCAATGTCTAATGTCTTAGCTAAGTTTAAAGCTTCAATTTCTAATTCAATCCAATCAGTTTCATATTCGGCATTCATTACTGCATCGTATTCTTCATAAGCTTTATCCTTTAATGGATGATATAATGAAAGTAATTTTTGCAATGCTTGTTGTTCTTTTGGTACTCTTAATGCACCGTCTCTAATAACAATCCTGCCTAAAGTAGCCTGCCCTTTTTGTTCGTCCACAAATGGAGAGCTTTGATTGGTTGCATACCTTAATTCTCTTTGTGTTTGAGTTTCTGGATCAAACCACAGTAAAGATCTTTTAAGTGAATGTCTTGAAGGCAATGTAAAAACTAATGGTTTTTTATTACCTTTTAATGTGTATAATCTATCTTTGATTTCCCAGCCTTTTTCCGCGGCCGGAGTTTCTTTTTTTCCCATGATATAATATAATAAAAATGTTAAAAATAAGGGCTTGGGCGCCTTTTTGAGCTTTGCTTTTTGACGCCCGCCTCCTTATATAAATATTAAGCTTGTGTCTTTTTCAATAACACGAAGTTGTTTGCAGCTTGTACACATAGTGCTCTTTCAGATAAGAAATGAACATTCATTTCATCTGCGTCACTTGTAAAGTTACCACCAACAGAACCAGTAACCCAGTTCTTCATCTTTCTATCGTCCGCTTCAGAAGCTCTGTATCGTACGTGTAAGAATGGTCTAGAAATGTTTTTACCTAATTGTTGGTCATAAACTGTACTTGTACCAGCGGGAACAATAACTCCTTCAATATCAGCAATTAATCCTCTTGTTACAGAGTCATTTAGATATTTCCAGTCAGTTTTATAGAAGTCATAAGAACCTCGTCTGAAACCAGAGAAACCTAAGTTAAGTGCCATATCAGCGTCGTTATCGAATACACCGTAAGATGTACCACCAGCTCCATATGTATTTTGCTGAGCAAGCATATTGTCGATTGATAATGCTACAGCTCTATCTAAGAACATCATATTCTCTTCAATTGCTCCTTGCTTATCAAGCTCTTTTAGGATGTCATCAAATTCACCTAATCCTGGGCTTGGTGCACCACCTGTAGAGGCAGCTCCAAAATCAGCATCATTGTAAACAAGACCTCTATTCTCTAATGCAGAGAAAAGTCCTTCAGAACCTTCAACGTTTCCGCTTCCACCAAAACCAGTTTGTACGATTTGTCTTTGTGAACCATCAACGTTTAATGCTTTTTCAGCTTCAACCATTGACATTTCTAAGTAATCTTCAAATCTTAGTCTTGACTCATGCTCAGATTTTAAATACCATAGGTAACCAGAAGTGCCAGCTTCAGTAGTTACTTCTACCCAACCAATTTGAGCAACATCAGAACCGTTAACATTATATTTATCTCTAATGATTAATGGTTTGTTGTTGAAAGTTGTGAAAGAAGCATCGATTGAATTACCAGCGTCTTTTGTTCCTTTTCCATATTCAGATCCATATACGAATACTTTTACGTCAGTAGCGTCAGGAATAGTACCTGCTAAAGCAGCTAATACACCGTAAGTCTCTACAGTTACGTCGTTTCCGTTTACAGATTTAACATACGCTTTTTGTGTATCATAACCTTGTGAAACAACGATTGTCATACCTGGGCCAATTAAGTGACCAGCAGGGAACGTCAATACTGTTCCAGCAGAGTTACATGATACATCATCATAAGCGATGTGTAGTCTTCCTTGCTCAGACCAAACTACTACGTCAGACGCCATAGGCATCTCAGCTCCTACCATTCTTAAGAATCCGCTGATAGTTCTGTTTCCAAATCTTTCAACTTCTTTCTCATAAACTTCAGGTAAAAACTGTTGTGTAAAGTCTAGCTCAGCAACAGACAAATAGTTGTCTCCAAATAAACCTTTAATAGGTCTTGGAGTTAAATGCGCCAGATTAGCTAAAGTATCTGGACTAGTTGCAAATGCCATAATTTTTAATTTTTAAAAGTTATTTACGAATTTTAATTTTAAGTTTTGACATGCTGTCTGAATCGCTTGGCACTGCGCGAACGGACCAACCATTAGAAGTTTTGACTTTTTCATGTGTCCCTCTCGGACTCATATCAATATTCTTTGATTTTTCCATACTGTTACGCATTGCGTCCGCTTTGCCTTGCTCATAGAAATGATTGGCAATTACATCAGCATTCATAGCTGTAAATAATGATTTGTGATAACCTTTTGCGTCTGACATTTGATTTTTTTCATTTAAGAACTTCTTAACAAAATTGTTAATGTCGCTTTGGGTCTCTTTTACACCAACTGCATCTTTAACATTAAACCTATATTTTTTGTCTCCAACACTGTATTCAAAACCTTTGAAATCTTTGTTAAAAACATTTTCAGTTTGCTGTATAAAATACTTTTGGCTATCATCAGCTGTTTGTTGTTCTTTTTTGTAACGGTTGAAGAACTCCACCGCTTTTTGTTGTTCAGGCAATAAGTTACTTGCTGCCTTCACTTCATTATAATATTGAGACTTAAGACCCTCAAGATGTTTTTTAGCTTTTGCTGCTTCTTCTTTAAAAGCAATTTTAGCTTTTCTTACATCTCTTGGCTCATCAACCTCTTCATCATAATTAAATTCTTCCATAAGAAGATTTATGTCTTCTCTATCTAAATGTGGTTTTGTTGTTTCATAATACTCACGTATTAATTGGCCATCATTTAATTTAGAATAATCGGTATTTAGCTTTACATAATCGTCTAAGCTGCCACCGGTTTCTTTTATAAATTCAACTACCTTGTCTAATCCTTCTGGTAATTCAATTTGTGCTTTTTCTTCCTGTAATACTTCTTCTTGTTGCGGTGTGGTGTCGGTAGCTTCAGTGCTTCCTGCCACTCCTGCCTCGTCAGTATTATTTGTTTCATTGGTTTCATCGGTTATTTCTTCTAGGATTACTTCTTTTTCTTCGGTGTCCCGTACTTCTTCAACCACTTCTTGGCTGTCGCCCGCGTCTTCGGGTTCTCCGACAACAGCATCGCTGTCATCTGTGCTTTGCTCTTGAACGGCATCTTTTTCTGGTTTATTTAGTTTACTTAAATCTACTTTGATTGTACCATCGTCACCTGCTGTTACGCCTGTGTCTGGTTTTACTTCTTCTACTTGTTTTTCAGTAGTTTGCTCTTGCTCCTCAACTTGAGGCTCAACAGCTTCATTTTGCTTTTCTGCCATGATAAAATATTATATAATTATACATTAGTATTATTACTTAGGTTCAAACGTACCTAAGTTGATACCGCCACCGATAATATCGTTGCCTGAGGACTCAAAAGTATCAGACGCTATTTTTGCGTTTTCTCTTTGTCCTGCTGCGGTATCTTTTTGCGCTTGTATTTCTGCTTTAGCGGCACCTTCTAAACCTTTAAGCTGCATATTATATTCAAATTCTTGTGCCATTAATTCTTTTTTAGCTTCAACTTCTGCTTGTAATTTTTGAATTTCTAATTCATTTTTAATTCTTTCAAGTTCAGCATCAGTCTCTACTAAAGCTTGTTTCTTTTGTACTTCAGCTTGTGCCGCAACTTGTTGAGCTTGTGCGTTTGCTTGCGCTTGTGCTTGAATATTTTGTTGCTGCAATTGCTGATCTCTTTCAGCTTTTCTTTTTCTACGTATTTTTAAAACTTGATTTCCTAGTTTTAAATTAGGGATCTGCCTAATATCAATTGCATCGTCTAAATCGATTAAACCTGCCGACAATGCTGTTTGAACATTATTTTCTAGTAATTGTTTTTCTTCTTCGTCTGGCTCTAATGTTATATAAATACCAAAATCACGCATATGCAAATTACCCATTTCTTCTAATGTACCAACATTATGACCACCAATTTTTTGTATAAATGCTTCTTTTGTTGGAGCAAACTCTATTACATCAGATATTCTTAATGATAAACACTCTGCTAAATGTGATGTTATATATAAACCACCATCTAAAATATGCCTTGTAGCTGTATTACTATTAGCTGCTGCTATTTTTTGTATACCCACTAAAGATCTTGAATCAGGCGTGCTGGCATCTCTCGCTTCATTTAATCCGGTCACATCACGTATCATTTGTAAATAATAGTTATATGTGCTAATTAAACTTTGTAGCTTTTGTCCACCGCTACCACTTTGTATTTCTTGAATAGGTATTTTACCCGGATTCATATCGCCGTCTTGCGTAAATGATCTACCAATTACAGAACCGGTTTGGAAAAACATGTTTAACGCTTCTTGCGGATTATAATTAGTACCATTACCTAAATCAACTTCAGCTAAACCATCAGCATCAAGATAAACACCATCAGGCACCATTCTTGACATAACTTGCTGTAGCTTTAAATGTGTTAACTGTATCATATCAGCAAATCCAGTTATACGACTTACTAGCGATTCAATTTTACCTTTATACATACGAGGCGCACACATACTATAGTGCATTAAAACTTTTGTTTCATCACTTTTAGGTCGCATCATATTTTTTGCAAGCTCCCATTTAAGTAAGTAATCTGTACCTAATATTAATACACCCTCATATAAAACTTCTAAAGACCTTGACATTTTACCAAACTTCTGTTCTAATACTTCAACAGGAGGATCAAATGTATCGTCTCTCATTAATATTTTTGTAGCACCAGTTGCAGTTTCTTTAACTTTATAAACTTCATTCATGTAAGTTTTGTAATTAAAGTATAAAACTTGTACGGTGTTAGAATCACTTTCACTATAATTAGTTAATGTTCTATCGTAAAACTGATTGTTTTGGTAACCTGTTTTAGCAATTGAATTTAAATCTTCATTCGTTAAATCAGGAAATTGTTTTTTAAGTTCATTAATATGTACATCTCTTACTTCACCAACATAATATATATCATCAAAATATGGTGATTCAGTATATGACCAAACTAAATTAGCAGGATCAACATACTCTATAACTATGCCTTCTGATTTTGAAAATCTATTTTTAACAGCACCAATGCCTATTGTAGTTAAATCATAATAAACTCTTTTTCTAGTTAAGTCATAATGATTACCTTCTAATAAAACATTTATAGCTTGCTCTTCAGCTAATTCTACAGCTTGTTTATATGTAAGCTGCATATGTAATTCTAACTCTTCTTTACTTTCTGGTAAAGTTTCTGGTGAGTTTTCAAATAAGTTTATACCAAATTCGCTTTGCACGAATTCGTTTATTTCTTTTGTTTGTATATCTCTTATTATAGATTCTAAATATTGTGATCTTTGATATACACCATAAGGGTCTTGCGAATATGCTTTAATATCAAATGATCTTCCTGATATTCCATTAACCACTATATCTACAAATTTAGGTATAATAGGAACTGGTTTCCAATCTATATTTAAATATGATAAATCACCATTTATTGATAATTCATCTTTATACTTTTGTATACTTTGTTCTCCTCTTGCGTATAATCGCAATCTATGAAAAGTATTTTGATTGCTGCGGAATCTAGTTGTACCAGAATCAGATTTAAACCATTCGTCTTGAATAGCCCTACCGACTCTTAAACCATACTCCTCAGACATCTTTTCAGCATCACTTGCTACTTGACTTGGAAAAAAACTATTTATAACTGACTCAGCCATATATTTATTTTTCTATTAGTTTTGAAAATGCGCCTGTATTAGCGTATTTAGCTATTTTTAAATTTAATTTTTTTCTTTCAAACTTAGCAACAGGTCTATATAGATTTTTATTGCAAGCCATCACAGCTAAACCGGAGCTTATTGCCGCGTCAAATTTTGTTCTTTTATTTATATCAAATTTCGCCCAATCATTTAATGTTTCATTAAAATACATGGTGCCAAAATTACCATCGCTTTTTAAACCGACATGCTCATTTATATAAGACTCTATCGCTGCCGCATGAGCTTGTTTTATATCTTCGCTTGAATTTGGTATTCCGCCTATTTCTTTTTCGGCAACGGATAGTTTGTTCCAAATTCGGTCAGGTCTATTCATTGAATAACCTCTATAGCCTCTTCTTTTTAAATAATAAAGCAATCTTGGTTTATTATTTTCTGCAAGTATAGGCATCCCGTAAAAAACTAAAGCCATTAAAACATCTTCAAAAAATGTTTCGGCAGTTTGCGGTCTTGCTATGTATTCTAAAAAAAATGTATTAGGAGGGCTATCCTCCATACTAAATTTTGTTAATCCGTGCAAAGCTCCTTTAGAACCTCTTCCGTCGGTAGTTCCGGATATATCATAACTGTCACACCCGAATGCGCCAACGTGTTCATTACCTGGGTATTTAATTCCATTTTTATTAATTTGATTATTTTGCAATTTAGCGTTAGGCACCCAGCATATTTTAAATCTGCCATTAGGGTTTGGTGTAAAGTTTACAGTTGAATCTTTTATGCCATTAGCCCAGTTAAAACTGCCAGTTGTTATAACACTTGTATTTCTAAGGTCTTCGTTGTAATCTATTTGTTCGTATATTTTAACTAAATTAAATATACTATTTTTAGTCTCATCTCGAAACGCGTGTTCTTCTGTGCGCGGAAACTGTCTATAAAACTCATTTAAAGCATCCTGGTCGCCTTTTAAACCTTCAGCTTCATTATTCCAATGCTCGATGACTCCGACGTCAATAATGTCGCCGTAACTGTCTTTACAAGATTCCTGTGGGGTGTCGAATACAGGCATTCCAAAAGAGTCAATGAATCCCTCGTAATTCCATTCCATAGGAATGAACAAAGAATAGAGTCCTGACTTAGTTTGTCCGTTTCTATTTCTTTTTGTAACATTAGAATCATTGTAAAGTTTTTTAAAATTATTACCTCCCTTGTCTAAGGCATTAGATGTCGAGCCCATCATACATTTGCCAATAATTCTACTACCTAATCTTAATGTTGTTTTAGTAACACGCCAGTTGTTTAATATATTATCTGGTCTTTCCCATTTACCAGCTTCGTCATGAACTAATAATCTTAATTTTTCTCCATCATAAGAGTTATCTCCTGTATTTTTCCAGTCTATTGTTGTATCTAAACCTTCTAAAAGTTCTTGCTCATTTTTATTTTGTATAGACTTTCTTGTTAATCTTGAAGCCGGTATTCTGTAAGCAAGCTCGGTTTTTGGACGGTCCATCCCGTCTTGTATTGGTTTGAAGAAGAACGGGTAGTTAACGGATATTGGAACGAC
>FUFK010719479.1_pt1 | contig 18965 bp, 15 predicted proteins | sample 1021851 | NCBI WGS metagenome assembly FUFK01 (sample SAMEA51879418, study PRJEB19060) | metagenome
CGATAGGCTAATTAAGAGCGTAAGGGGAATGCCTTGGCTCTCAGAGGCGAAGAAGGACGTGATAAGCTGCGAAAAGTTGCGGGGAGTGGCACATACATTTTGATCCGCAAATGTCCGAATGGGGAAACCCGGTTATTTGAAGAATAATCATCCATTTATGGAAGCTAACCCGGAGAACTGAAACATCTAAGTACCCGGAGGAAAAGAAAACAATAGTGATTCCGCTAGTAGTGGCGAGCGAACGCGGAATAGCCCAAACCTAAATTGTTTCGGCAATTTAGGGGTTGTAGGACCACAATATTTGTTGCTCAATGAATTAGAATCCGTTGGAAATCGGAACCATAGAGGGTGATAGTCCCGTACAAGTAAAGAGAGTTAATGATAGTGGTATCCTGAGTAATGCGGGGCACGGGAAACCTTGCATGAATCTAGCGGGACCATCCGCTAAGGCTAAATACTCCTGAGAGACCGATAGTGAACTAGTACCGTGAGGGAAAGGTTAAAAGAACCCTGAATAAGGGAGTGAAATAGATCCTGAAACCTTACGCTTACAAGCGGTCGGAGCACATTTATGTGTGACGGCGTGCCTTTTGCATAATGAGCCTACGAGTTACCTTTGCTAGCTTGGCTAATCCATTCAGTGGAGCAACCGTAGCGAAAGCGAGTCTGAATAGGGCGAATTTGTTAGCAGTGGTAGACGCGAAACCTAGTGATCTATCCATGGGCAGGTTGAAGCTGTAGTAACATACAGTGGAGGACCGAACCCGTTGACGTTGAAAAGTCTTGGGATGACCTGTGGATAGGGGTGAAAGGCCAATCAAACTAGGAAATAGCTCGTACTCCCCGAAATGCATTTAGGTGCAGCGTTAAAATAAGTTTCATAGAGGTAGAGCTACTGATTGGATGCGGGGGTTTCACCACCTACCAATTCCTGACAAACTCCGAATGCTATGAAATGTTTTTTAGCAGTGAGGGCATGGGTGCTAAGGTCCGTGTCCGAGAGGGAAAGAACCCAGACCATCAGTTAAGGTCCCAAAGTATATACTAAGTTGAAAAAACGAGGTTTGACTGCCCAGACAGCTAGGATGTTGGCTTGGAAGCAGCCATTCATTTAAAGAGTGCGTAACAGCTCACTAGTCGAGCGGTCGAGCATGGATAATAATCGGGCATAAGTATATCACCGAAACTATGGCAATATTTATATTGGGTAGGGGAGCATTCTATTCTGCGTTGAAGGTAAACTGTGAGGTTTGCTGGAGCGTATAGAAACGAAAATGTAGGCATAAGTAACGATTAGGGGTGCGAGAAACACCCCCTCCGAAAAACTCAGGTTTCCTCAGCCATGCTAATCAGCTGAGGGTTAGTCAGGACCTAACGCGAACCCAAATGGGGTAGTGGATGGACAACCAGTTAATATTCTGGTACCTGCTTAACAACAAACGTGACGGAAAAGCAATGTCATTGCGCACTGACGGATGTGCGTTGAAATCACTGTTAAGGTGATGATAGTACACCGATTCTTCGGATGAGGTGATAATATGGCGGACCTTTTTCCAAGAAAAACAAGTTAAGCAGCCTGTACTGTAAACCGACACAGGTAGTTGGGATGAGTATTCTAAGGAGCTCGAGAGATTCATGGATAAGGAACTAGGCAAATTTGACCCGTAACTTCGGGAGAAGGGTCGCCTACTTTATTGTAGGCCGCAGTGAAAAGGTCCAAGCGACTGTTTATCAAAAACACAGGACTCTGCTAAGTCGAAAGACGATGTATAGGGTCTGACACCTGCCCGGTGCTGGAAGGTTAAGTGGAGATGTTAGCTTCGGCGAAGCATTGAAATGAAGCCCCAGTAAACGGCGGCCGTAACTATAACGGTCCTAAGGTAGCGAAATTCCTTGTCGGGTAAGTTCCGACCTGCACGAATGGTGTAACGATTTGGACGCTGTCTCATCCATGAGCTCGGTGAAATTGTAGTATCGGTGAAGATGCCGATTACCCGCTACGGGACGAAAAGACCCCGTGCACCTTTACTATAGCTTCGTATTGATATTGGATAAGTAATGTGTAGGATAGGTGGGAGACTTTGATTAAGCGTCGCCAGGCGTTTATGAGTCGCTGTTGAAATACCACCCTTTGCTTCTCTGATATCTAACCCTTTCGAGGGNACAGTGCGTGGTGGGTAGTTTGACTGGGGTGGTCGCCTCCAAAAGAGTAACGGAGGCTTCTAAAGGTACCCTCAACACGCTTGGTAACCGTGTGTAGAGTGCAATGGCATAAGGGTGCTTGACTGAGAGACTGACAAGTCGATCAGGTTGGAAACAAGAGCATAGTGATCCACTGGTTCCGCATGGAAGGGCCAGTGCTCAAAGGATAAAAGGTACGCCGGGGATAACAGGCTGATCTCCCCCAAGAGCTCAAATCGACGGGGGGGTTTGGCACCTCGATGTCGGCTCGTCACATCCTGGAGCTGGAGAAGGTTCCAAGGGTTGGGCTGTTCGCCCATTAAAGTGGCACGCGAGCTGGGTTCAGAACGTCGTGAGACAGTTCGGTCTCTATCTGTAGTGGGCGTTAGAAATTTGAGTGGATCTATCTTTAGTACGAGAGGACCGAGATGGACTGACCTCTAGTGTACCGGTTGTTCCGCCAGGAGCATTGCCGGGTAGCTACGTCGGGAAAGGATAAGCACTGAAAGCATATAAGTGCGAAACCTACCACAAGATGAGATTTCTTTTAAGGGTCGTAGAAGACGACTACGTTGATAGGTCACAGGTGTAAAGGCAGTAATGTCATAGCCGAGTGATACTAATTACCCGTAGGTCTATTGTATGACTTTTCTTATTGTATTTATTATTTTTTTCAATATGTTAACTTATTGGATGTGATTATCCTCCACTTTATTAGTGGAAAAAATTTGGGTGGTTACAGCATTGGTGTTCACCTCTTACCATTTCGAACAGAGAAGTTAAGACCAATAGCGCAGATGGTACTACCAATTTGGTGGGAGAGTATGTCGCTGCCCGTCCTATATTTAACCCAGCTTTATGCTGGGTTTTTTTTTGTTACCAAAATTAGTCTTGGTGATTTGTTTATATCAAAACTTAAAAGTTCATAATTACCATAAATATTAATGATTTTCAAATTATTTTTATTAAAATAATTTTCAAAATCCTTTAATTCTAATAGCATTACTTTCTCTTTAAAATTATATTTTATTTCATTATGTTCGAACGAAATTTCCTTGAATATATAGTTGTTTTCAATGTATCTGTGGATGTTAAAACTTATATTTTCAATATTTTTTTCTTCATTTTCTACAATATTTTCTCTAACAATCTTCTGATTTAGAAAATCAATAATAAATAATCCGTTTTNCTTTAAGTTTTTTGAAATATTTTCAATAGTGTTATAATTGTATTTGTGATCAACATAGCCAAAACTTGTAAAAAAATTGAATATTGCATTAAACTTTATATTAATATTCTTTGTCATCTCCTGCTGGAAAAAAATTAATTTTTTGTTTTCATTTTCTTTTGCAGTTAGGATGTTTTTTTTGGATTTGTCAATACCTACCACATCAAATCCTTTTTTTGATAGATAGATTGAGTGTCTCCCTGTTCCACAAGCTAGGTCAAGAATTTTTGAATTTGGCTTGATATTTATTTTTTTTAATATGTTATCAATAAATAATCTTGCTTCTCTCTCGTCTCTGTTTTTATAAAGTAATTTATAATATGGTGTGTCAAACCAATCTAATTTCATTTTTTTAAGATTGGTATTTGATAAATTAGATTATAGGTTATCCCTGTTCCGAAATTATTATTTTCAGTTACCTTATTAAATCCAGGTATAAAAAAATTGGTATAATTAGAGGGTATTTTTTGATTTATTAGCCTATTAACCCTTAATGAGATACCCATATATATATTTTTGCTGATCTCTGCATTAAATCCTAGAATTAACTCGACCCAGCCAGCATTTAAATTGTTGAACTTATTGTTGACAATGATTGATTCATTATTCCAATTATTATCAATATCATAAACTTTAAAACTTAGTAGTTCATTATTGAATTTTGAGATTCCATATCTCAATCCAAAATATATCTCATTATTTAAACCAGGAAGGTTTTTATAAAAGTTATAATTAAGACCAAACTTATAGTAAGACCCATTAACTTTAGAAGTTATGTTATCATCACTAATTGTTTTGTTATCATTCCCAACCTCAAATACAATAAAAATATCTTCCCTAATTTTTAAATCAGAGTATAAAGACAATCCCTTGTAGTCTTCAGTGAACATTCTTATCTGCTTACTAAGGTCAAATCCTAATCTTATTCCATATGTTTTTTTTAATAAAATTGAGTCAGTTTCAATATTATTTTCTTGTGATGATAATTCGAAATTGATAAAAAAAACTAAAAAAAAACTAAAAAAATATTTTGACATGATGATTTGATTCTTCAACTACGTTTTTATTTAATATTTCAAGAGAGCTAATCCAGTTTTCATTATCATTTTCAACGATAATATTTTCTAATAAATATTCCATACGAAATCCACAACCTTTTGAAACAAAAGCTTCATTTGTACTATAATTAACATATACTTTATCATGGTTAGTTTTATAAATAAAATTTAGTGAGGTTTGTTGTTTTGTGTAATTTAATGGTATTGAAATAGAATCTGTTGAACCAGTAAAAAGCACTAGATTTCTATCAGTATCCTCTACGGACAAATTATTTATTAGCACACTTTCTTGTGAGTTAATATCAAAAAACTTTATGATTAATTTAGGAGTATCAGGATATGTTTCTAGGCAAATATCATCTGGTTCGCAAGAAAATAAAATGAAAAAACATATTAGTAATACTTTATTAAAATTCATTTGAATAAAAATACAATTTCATTTTAACAATTAATGCTTTTACTATATTTTAGAGAGTAATTAATCAATTTAAGCTCAGCATCATGAAAAAATATTTTATTGCACTGATTTCCATCTTTTTTTTAATGTCTGTTTTTTCACAAAAGAAAAAAATTACCAATGAAGAATTAAAACCGTCTGACTTATCGGGTCTTGAATTTCGATCAGTTGGTCCAGCTTTTATGTCAGGTCGTATTGCAGATATTGCAATTAACCCTGAAAACGAAAATGAATGGTATGTTGCTGTGGGTTCAGGTGGTGTTTGGAAAACTGTTAATTCTGGAACAACATGGGAACCCATTGCTGATAACGAAAACTTTTATTCGACCGGTTGTATTACAATAGACCCTCACAATACATCAAAAGTTTGGCTTGGAACAGGTGAAAATGTAGGTGGAAGACATGTCGGAATTGGACATGGTGTTTACGTCAGTGAAAATGGTGGAAAGAGCTGGAAATCAATGGGACTTAAATCATCCGAACATATTTCGAAAATAATTGTTAGCCCAAAAGACCCAAATATTGTATTTGTNGCCTCTCAAGGTCCACTTTGGTCCTCTGGAGGTGAAAGAGGTTTGTTTAAAACAACTGACGGAGGGCAAACATGGAAAAATGTTTTAAGTGTAAATGAGTGGACAGGTGTTACCGATATAGTGATTGATAAGTTTAATCCAGATATTTTATATGCTGCAACTTGGCAAAGACATCGAAATGTTGCTTCTTACATGGGTGGAGGTCCTGGCACATCAATATATAAGTCAACAGACCATGGAAAAAACTGGATTGAAATTAAAGATGGATTACCAACTTCAAATCTTGGAAAAATTGGTTTGGCTATCTCTCCATTTGATAGTACAATTCTTTACGCTGCAGTAGAAACCGACAGAAGAAATGGTGCAGTATATAAGACTACAAATTCTGGGGGAAGTTGGTTAAAGATGTCTGATACCGTGTCGGGAGCTACTGGACCACATTATTATCAAGAACTTGTAGCATCTCCTCATGTGTTCGATAAAATATACCTGATGGATACAAAAGTCCAAGTCTCTGAAAATGGTGGTAAGGATTTTTACATAATGAATGAGAGTGATAAGCATGTTGATAACCACTCACTGACATTTAAAATGAGCGATCCTAATTATTTGTTAATTGGAACTGATGGAGGTGTATACGAATCTTTTGATGATACTAGTTCATGGAAGTTTGTGGCAAACTTACCACTAACACAATTTTATAAACTAGCAGTCGACGATGCATATCCGTTCTATAATATATTCGGTGGAACACAAGATAACAATACACAGGGTGGACCAAGTCGTACTTTTAAAGAGTCAGGAATAACAAATTCAGATTGGTTTGTTTTACTTGGTGGAGATGGTCACCAACCTGCAACTGAGCCAGGAAATCCAAACATAGTTTATGCTCAGTCTCAGCAAGGAAATATTCACAGAATAGATAGAACCAATGGTGAAGCAACATTTATAAAACCTCAAAATGACTTGAATGAACCATATGAAAGATTTAATTGGGATGCACCTATATTGGTTAGCCCACACAACCCAGAAACAATATTTTTTGGCTCACAAAGGGTGTGGGTTTCTAACAACAGGGGCGACGAATGGAAAGCTATATCAGGTGACCTAACATTAAACCAAGAAAGGTTCGAATTGCCAATTATGGGTAAGGTTCAAAGTTGGGATAATCCATGGGATGTTTATGCAATGTCAACTTATAATACTATAACATCATTGTCCCAATCACCAGTTGACCAAAATATCATATATGCTGGTACAGATGATGGAATAATTCAATATACAAGAGATTATGGGCAAAATTGGATAAAAGTTAGCGTAGAAAAATTACCAGGTGTACCAAAGGGCTCGTTTGTAAATGATATAAAAGCAGATTTGTTTGACGCTAACACAGTTTATGTGTTATTAGATAATCACAAATTTGGTGATTATAAACCTTATGTTTACAAGTCAAATGACGGAGGTAAATCTTGGAAAAATATAACTACAGGTATTCCAGATGGTTTTCTTTGTTGGAGATTGGTACAGGACCATGTAGATAAAAACTTAATGTTTTTAGGGACAGAATATGGGGTTTATGTTTCCGTAAATGGCGGATTAAAATGGGTAAAGTTTTCATCTGGGTTACCAACTATATCTGTTCGGGATTTAGCAATCCAAAAAAGAGAAAATGATCTTGTAGCTGCAACTTTTGGAAGAGGTTTTTATGTACTAGATGATTATTCATCTTTAAGGTTTTTATCTGCCAGTTCTCTAAAAAATAATTTAGTTTTTACCCCCAGAAAAGCACTACAATATAACCCTATTAGATCAGGCTCTACATCACAAGGAAGTAATACATATTATGCCAAAAATCCAGACTACGGAGCTATACTTACTTTCTATTTGAGTGATGAAATTTTAACTAAAAAACAAATGAGATTGAAAGTTGAAAAAGGTCTAGAAAAATCTAACTCCAATATTCCCTTTCCAGGATGGAAGGAGTTAGATGATGAGTTAAATGAAAAAACGCCAATAACAATCATTGAAATCTACAACAATGAGAATTCTTTTATTGATAGATTCACACTTCCTTACAAAAAGGGGTTTAACAGGGTTTCTTGGGATCTAACAAAAAAAATTAAAACCCATATTACATCTGGTTCATCAAGATTTTATTCACCAAGTATTAGAGTACAACCTGGAAAATATTCATTTAATGTTTATACAGTCTATAGGGGTCAGGTAAATAAAATTGGTAGTAAATTTTTTGAGGTAGAGAGAATTAGACCAGGGATTTTAGATAATCCTAATAATGATAAAATTGAAGAATATGTAGTTGAAGTAGAGAGCATATTCAATGAATATTCAGTTGTTAACAGTAAATTCAATAAAATTAAAGAAACCAATAAATCGATTATATCACTAATATCCAGAACCAGTAATTACCAGAGTTATGTTGAATTATACAATAATATTCAAAATAAAATCAACGATATTGATGTTTTCGTTTCAGGAAATAAATCAAAAAAAGATGTTAGAGAAAAAGATATTGAAACAATTTCTGATAGATTAAGTGTGGCTGTTAGAGGATTTAATTCATCCTATGGTCCAACAAAAATGCAAATTGAGAGTTTAGGAAAGGCAATGTCTTTAATTAATCAATATGCCGATATGGTGGAAATGTTAACTAACGATTTTAACAAACTTAAGAATCAGCTAGAATCATCAACTGACCTATTAATTTTGGATTGATAGTCTTGTATTAATAAGTTAACAACCAAATTATAGCTTTTTATCCCTTTATTTTGGTTATTTCTTTTTAGAAAAAGGTCATATATTTTTTTAATATATGGTTCAAATGGGTTTTTGAATTTTTCACTGTAAGATCTTTTTTCTTGAAGGTTTTTAATTACTCCACCATTCAACTTATCAATCAGCTTAGATCCATTGTTTTTGTCTTTAAGTCTTAAATCATAAATAAGATATTGTAAAGCGACCAATTCGCCAGAATAATTAATGACTTTATCGTTTGAATTAAGAGTATTTTTCAATCCAAAAAAATTTGCTTCATTCTCAAAGGAGATTCCGTATTGATGTGCGATTTCATGTGAAATTGTGAATGGGTAAGATATTTTTGGAATATTTTTATTTATGTGTGCTTCTAAAGTAAATGGATTAATGTATCCTGAAAAACCCATGTATGAAAGTAATGTTGAAAATTGAGATATTTTTATTGGATGTTTAGTAAAGTTTTTTATTTCAAATTGTTTTGTAGTCTGCACCAAGGACTTTACGATTTTTTTTCTTAATTCATTGAAGTTGTCCTCAACTTTAACAGGTTTGTTTTTGTTTTTAGTGATACTGAACTGAGAATTATTAACTTTTGTTACATAATATTCAGTGACCTCTATTAATTCATTGTTAGTGTATTCAATTAAATTTGATTTTTTTCTTTCATAATTGAATCCCCATGACCAATAAAACATTATGTAAGGAAATGATAGAAAATAAAAGCTTATTAATAGTTTTTTTCTCCTCAGTTTTGTTTTTCTAAAAAAATAAATAAATGATATTGGATAAATTACGTAAAGAGAGTCACCTAGGGAAAATGGAATTAAAATTGTTAAGCTCGATGTTAAATTGTACCATATTGAATACAAAATATCATAATTTATAATATTTAAACCTCCGATTTTATTGATTAATGATGTAATAAATAGAAAAAAAAATATAAAGAAAAAACAATTATAATCTTTTGAAATCATTTTAAAGTTGATCAACAATTTCAACCTCAAATATTAAGTTAGATTTTGCAGGTATTCCTCTATTTTCCATTTCTCCATAGGCTAGATAGTATGGAATGTATAATATTGCTTTATCACCAACATTAAGCAGTTTTAAACCTTCTTTAAAACCAGAAATCATCATGTCTTTTGGTCCAACCTTAGCTTCAATAGGGTTGTAGCCATTTGCTTTTTTTCTTTGAATGTTGACCACATTAAACTTTTCAGCAATTTCCAAAACAGACGTATCTAAGAGTTGTCCATCTTCAAAATAAACAGCATAATGTGTTAGTATTACCTTGTTTTCATCTACTTTAATGCCATTTCCTAATTCAGTTACAATGTATTTCAAACCTGACTCAGTTTCTTCAGCTTTGTTTTTAAGTTTTTCATGTCTTCTTGATGTCTCTTTGAGAATTTTTTCCTTTTCTTTTTCCTTTTCCAACATTATTTTTTCTTCCTCCTTGAAATGATTGGTAAATATTTTTGATGCATTGAATTTTTTTGCTTTGGGTCCAGTTCTTATTATTTCAATATTTAAAATTGAGTCACCTTGTGATATTTTATCGATTATATCTAAACCCTCAACAGTTTTACCAAAAACAGTATGCATTCCATCTAGCCATGGTGTTTCCTTGTGTGTGATAAAAAATTGACTCCCATTTGTTCCTGGTCCTGCATTTGCCATAGAAAGTATACCCTTTGAATCGTGCTTTAAATCTTCAACGATTTCATCCTTAAATTTGTAGCCTGGTGATCCTGATCCAGTTCCTGTCGGATCTCCGCCTTGAATCATAAAATCAGATATAACTCGATGAAAAGTTAAGCCATTATAATATTTTTTGCTCTTATATTCATCACTAACATTTTTATTGGTCCCATCAGCAAGTGATATAAAATTTGCTACAGTGATGGGGGTTTTTTCAAAAAATAATTCGGTTTTTATTATTCCTTTATTGGTTTCAATAGATGCGTATATTATATTTTTTTCTTGTGACATATTACATGAAAGGTTTATGCTAAATATTAGCGTTAAAATTATAATTTTTTTCATTTTAAAATTCATTTAAAGATTTTTTGAAGTATTCAATAGCAGAATTTAAATTTCCTGTAAAAATACCTCCTGCAGCATTCAAGTGACCACCTCCGTCAAAAAAATTTGATGCAAACTCGTTGCATGGGAAATCTTCTTTGGATCTGAAGGATATTTTAAATTTATTTTTTTCATTCTCATCCTCAATAAAAATAACTGAAAATTGTATTCCCCTGAGTGTTAATCCATAATTTACAATGCCTTCTGAATCGCCCTTTTTATAATTATTTTTGATTAAATCATTTTGGCATATATGCATTAAGGCAGTTTTCTTGTCAATTATTAGCTCTAAATTTTTTAATGCAACAGATAATAATTTGAGCTTACTAATCTCATTACTATTGTATACATTATTATAAATTTTGTTATTATCAACACCATGCGTTAAGAGAGATGAAATTATATCATGTGTTGTGCTATTCACCCCCTTATATTGGAATGAGCCTGTATCAGTCATCATTCCTAAATAAATACATGTAGCAATATTTTTATCAATTTTTTCAATTTTTCCAGACATTTTTATGAACATGTAAATCATTTCTGAGGTTGAAGTTATATTTGGTTCAGAGATCTCAATATCACTATATCCAACCGGATTCTGGTGATGGTCTATCATTATGGTTATCCCTTTGAATTGATTGATGGCTAAACCTAACTTACTTGCTCTTTTTAAATCATTAAAATCAAGAGTAAAAACTAAATCACTAGTATCAAGGATTTTGTTGCATTTTTCAGGATTATCATCAAAAATTTCTAGGTTATCTATTCCAGGAACCCAATCTAAAAAGTCTGGATGTTTATTTGGTGTGATAACTTTAACGTTGTGATTAAGTTTTAGTAGATAATGATANAGAGCAAAACTGCTTCCNATAGCATCACCATCTGGATTTGTGTGTGTTGTTATTGTTATTGTTTTTTTTGAATTTAATAACTGATTTATCTTATCTATAGAAACTCTCATTTTCGAAGTTAAATATAGTCATTACTTTAAACAATATTAGGTTTGTAATGACATCATTTTTTGTAAATTTAATTTTAAAATTTAAAAGTGAGTTCAATAAATTTTTTTAGAAAACCAACAAATAAAAAATTTAGGTATTCCCCTAGATACTCGAAATCAAATAAAACAAATCTTTATGGTTTTGATTCTGCTTATTCTAAACACAGAGAATCCAACAGCGTATTTGATAAATCTAATTCATGGAGCGAAGCTAGGTTGAGGTCCAGAAACAGGTCNAATAGCATTTTTTCAAAGACATTATTTTATATAATAGCTTTTTTAACATTAATTTTTTTATATATCATTGACTTTGACCTATCAATTTTTTTAAATGGGTAATCAAATAAAACAACTACCGCTTGATCTAGTTAACAAGATTGCTGCAGGAGAAGTAATCCAGAGACCCTCATCAATATTAAAAGAATTGATTGAAAATTCAATTGATTCGAATGCAAAAAAAATAGATATTTTCATCACAGACTTTGGTAAAACACAAATACAAGTCAGTGATGATGGTTTAGGTATGGACTTAAACAATTTAAAAGTTTGTTATTTAAATCATTCAACNTCTAANTTGAATTCATTTAATGATTTATTTAAAATTAATTCAAAGGGTTTTCGAGGTGAAGCTTTGTCAAGCATTTGTTCGATATCAAAAACAAAGATATCATCATGTGATGATAATTCAGGGATAAGAAATTTCATCGAGGTTGAAAATAATGAAATTTCAAACCTTTCTGAGGAGGTTGGTACAATGGGAACGACCGTTACATCTAGGAATATTTTTTATAATGTTCCTGCAAGGAGAAAGTTTTTAAAATCTGACAAAATTGAGTTTAAGCACCTAATCAATGAGTTTGTTAGGTTGTCACTTTCTCACCATGAAATAGAATTTACACTAAAACATAATAACAAGCCCATTTATAATTTAAAAAGAGCAAATCAAAAAAAAAGAGTCGTTGAGGTTTTAGGAAAGTCAATTGAGAAGAAAATAATTCCAATTGAAGAAAAAACAGACCTTGTTCAAATCAGAGGATTTGTTTTCAAGGCTGAGTACCTTAATAAATCCAGAAATAATCAGTTCTTATACATTAATAACAGGTATATAAAGAGCAATTATTTAAATCATGCAATTTCAAAATCATACGATGGTCTTGTTGATAAAGAAATTAAGCCATCTTATATTTTGTTTTTAGAATGTGACCCAGAAAAAATTGATATTAACGTTCACCCTTCAAAAACTGAAGTCAAATTTGACGATGAAAACATAATATATGCAATAATTTTGTCGACTATAAAGCATAGTTTAGGGAAATATAATGTTGTTCCAAATATTGACTTTAGCAATAATATTAATTTGTCAATCCCATCCGAAAAAAGAGTTTCCAGTCCAACAATTGAATTGGATTACAGTTTTACCCCTTTCAAAACACCTATTAAAGGCACCGATCCCAGCATAAATGAGTTTCTGGTTGAAAATAAAAGCGGGTCAATTTTTTCTGAAGATGATATTGAGTTAACCAGTGAATATCCAGTTTTTGATTTTTCCAATAAATTTTTAATTACCAAAAGCAAAACAGATTTATTGATTATTAATATTAAGAGAGCTTTTTATAGAATATACTATGAACAACTTTTGAATGAAATTGATAATAAAAAAAATCTATCACAAAAATTATTATATCCTATAGAAATAGGTTTTTCATCAAGTGATATAATAACAATCAAATCTGTAAAAAATATTCTTAACCATTTGGGTTTTGCTTTTACTATTAACAAAAACAATGTTAATATTACGTCCGTACATCCTGCATTTGAATTTGGGGAAGTTGAGTCTATTTTTTTGGATATTGTTGAAAAAAATCTCGAGGGTCTTGAAAATTTATCACCGAGTTTGAATGATCGAATAGCGCGATTACTTGCAAAATCGAAGTCCAAGAAAATATTAAAATTAAAAAATAGAGAGGAGCAAGATCTTTTATTAAATAAAATTTTTAGCTGTAAGGAACCAAATTATTCTCCGGACAATAAGAGGATAGTTTATAAAATTAACATTGAAAATATTAATTCAAAATTTCATTAATGAATAGAACACCTCTAATTATTACCCAATTATTGGTTATAAATTTGATATTTTATATTGGATCTCAATTTTCGTATGACTTAAGTAGAGATGTTTTTTCATTGTTTTATTTTGAAAATGATAAGTTCATTTACAGCCAGTTAATTACGCACATGTTTATGCATGGAAATCTAATGCATTTGGCATTCAATATGCTTGCATTATGGATGTTTGGCTCTACACTTGTAAGTATATGGGGTAAAAATAAGTTTCTTTTTTTTTATTTTTCATGTGGAATTGGTGCAGCGCTACTTCAAAACTATGCAAACTATGTTAATGTTGACTCTTTTATTAGTGCTCTTTCTGACGCTAATGTTGGTCAAGACCAAATTACTAGTATTTTAAAATCAGCTACATACCCAACTTATATACTCGACTTTGTTTCAGAGTCTAAAATGTTATCCGCATATAATGATTATAATACTCCAATGATTGGTGCATCTGGAGCTATTTATGGTATTGTTGTTGCTTTCTCATTCATGTTTCCAAATACAAAGCTTATGTTGCTATTTCCACCCATCCCAATTAAAGCTAAATTCTTTGTACCAGGTTTAATTCTTATTGACCTATTCTTTGGTTTAACTTCAGCTTCAATTGGCTCAATAGCTCACTTTGCTCACATTGGAGGTGCAATTACTGGTTTTTTAATGATGTGGTATTGGAAAAAATCACAGTTTAATAACAAAAGATGGAATTAAGAGATAGAATTGGTGGGTTTATAAGCAGTTTAAATACTGTTCAAAAAATAATATTTTATATAGTTTGTATTCATTTTTTACCTTATATACTTGATGTAATTTTCTATTTGTTTAAAGTTGAATTCAAATCTCAATCAATATTCAAGTGGTTTTATATTTCTGCTGATTTTTCTGAGTTAATATTTAAACCCTGGTCCATATTTACATATGGTTTCTTTCATAACCAAAGTTCGTTTTCTCATATTTTCTGGAATATGATTCTTTTCTATTATTTTGGTAATATCGTTTATGATCTTTTTGGAAAAAAAACCTTAAAAAGGCTGTTTTTTAGTGGAATTATAGCGGGAGGTTTAACTTATATAATAAGTTATAATCTTTTTCCTGTTTTCAGTGGTATTAAGTCCACAATGATTGGAGCATCTGCTGGTGTATCAGCAATTATATTCTTTTTAACCTTTTACAATCCGAATTACAGGATTAGAATTTTCTTTTTTGATTTAAAATTATTGTATTTAGCAATTTTTCTATTCATATACGACATTATACAAATTCCCTATGGAAATGCTGGTGGTCATATCGCACATATAGGTGGTTCAGTTTGGGGTTACTATTTTTATAAAAACTTATATAATCACAATTTCATTGACTATTTCTTTTCTTTTTTTGATACATCAAAAAAAAATAAATCAACGATGAATAATGCCAACAATAAATTCAATCAAAATAAAATTGATTCCATCCTTGATAAAATATCAGAATCTGGTTATGACAGTCTATCTAAACAAGAAAAAGAGTATCTCTTTAAGGCAGGAAATAAAAAATAAATATTTTAATCAATATATTAAATATTTATAAAGAAACTACTGATTATCATATATTTACAAACACAAAAAAGTAAAAGAGCATCCTCCATATTTTCTTTCCTCAATAATATTTTCATCGTTTTTTAGATTAATATTTTCAGGGTGTTCTAGTATTAACAATGAGCCATTTGAGTTAGAAAGTTTTTTTCTAAGTAATGATAATAAATTGGTGTAGTACTTTTCATTATTTGAGTAGGGTGGATCAGCAAATACTAAATCAAATTTTATATTAGTTTCTAAATTTGATTTGAATATATCTCTCTTTAAAACATTAATATTTAAATTGTTTTCATCGGAGAAGTTTTTAATAAATTTTGTAGAAGAATAGCTTTTGTCGACTGAGTATACAGTTTTTACTCCTCTTGATGAAAATTCAAAACTCATAGATCCAGTCCCCGAAAACAAGTCTAGCACTTTAATTTCTTCAAAATCATATCTATTAACAAGGATATTGAACAATGCCTCTTTTGACTTATCAGTTGTAGGTCTGACTTTGATATTTTTTGGAATTTTTATTTGTTTTCCTTTAAGTTTTCCGGAAATTATTCTCATTGATTAAAGAATTTGATTAAATCCATCATGGTGAATAACAGTCACATCTTTCAGAAAACTTTTAAACTTATTTTTTATTTCTTCAGGATCTTTTTTTGAATATATTTTTACTGGTAATTTGCTGTTTTTTAGACTTTTATCTTGTAATACAAGTATCAAAAAATATAATACATCATCTAAAGAATTATAGGAAAAAGAATTAAAAAATAAAATTTCTCTCTTTTTTAAAATTAATATTTTTAAAAATCCTTCTTCAATGAAGCAATAACATGAATCTGAGTCGTTTTTATTTACTAATCTGTTTATTAATACTGTATTAAAATGGTAGAATTCTAACTTTTCAAAGTTATCTATTAAGTAGTTATTGATGTTCGCATATGGAAGGTATATGTTATAAGTATTAATAGCTTTAAGATTATCTGATACTACATAATCATCATTTTCCAATTGAGTATTAAATTTTAAATATGTTTTTTCTTTTCCTTTTTGGTATAATGGCTCAGGGACCAAAGCGTAATAATCATTATCAAAAATTAATTTTGGCTCAAGAACACTATACAGGTTTATATTTGCAATATTTAAAATTTCTTCAATTTTAGTCAGCAATATAGTAGGATCAGAAACCTTTTCATAATCTAGTCTCTCTCTGAGGAAGATATTTCCACTATCAAAATCCTTTAATTGTATGCAAACAAAAGTGCTGGAAAGGACTATATCTAAATAAACTTTAATTGACTTATTTTGATTCGACATCGAAGGTGGTTGGCCAATTACCGCTGGTGCTAACATCAGTTAGTGAGCCTAAAACCAAATCAGGACCATTAACTCCATCAACAGAAACTGTTTCCTTTTCTTGATTTAACAAATCTTTGTTTTGGTCGAATAAAATAACGTCTTTGGAAACTCTGACTTCAAATACTGGTACGTTGTAACCATTTTTATCAATAACGTCAGCTTTTAGAGAGAATAAACTTTCAACACCTTTAATTGGGATTGAGGCCATATTTTTATAATCTGAGCTATTTGCAAATAAGGAATCCTTAACAGAGACAAAACCAAGGGTATCTGTTACAATAACCTCCCTTAGCATATCGATTCTATATATTCTATCATATTCCATGTAACTAGAATCTCTTTTTTGTGTTATAGTGAACTCAGCTGAGTCAATGAACTTTATAAGTTCTTCAAAATCATTTGAATAAATACCATTTACACTTTTGAAAGCAATCTGTGCATTTCGGATATCTTTTAATCTATCAATGACTTTTGAATATCTTTCATTCTTAACTTCATTAAATTTTATGGGGGAGTTGATTGATCTAAAAATTAGAAAAACTAAAACTAATGAAAGAAAGTACAGCACATAGGTGGTTATTTTTCTGTTTTTTTCAGTCAATTCAAACTTTTTCATCGAAAAACAAAACTACAATTTTTTTTAAATTAACAAAGATTAATATTTAATTTTGGATAGTGTCAATCGTTGCTTTAATTCCAGCAAGACTGGATTCCACCAGATTGCAAAAAAAAATGTTGAAAAACATTGGTGGAACCCCTCTAATTGTAAAAACATTTACAAATCTCATAAATTTTAAGCTTTTTGATGAGGTTGCAGTAATTACAGATTCTTTGGAAATTTCTACAGTACTTGATAAATATTCAATAAAACACTTTATAAGTAAAAAAATACATGATACAGGAACAGATAGAATAGCTGAATTTGTCGATAGTTTTGATTGTGAAATTATTATCAATGTTCAGGGTGATGAGCCATTTTTAAAAATAAATCAAATTGAAAAAATAATTGAAGTTTTCAATAATGACCATAAAAATGAAATTGATGTTGTTTCATTAATGATTAAAATTGATAAAGACACTGCTAAAAAAAGTAATGTAGTTAAAGTGAGTACTGATAAAAATCAATTTGCTACTAAATTTTCGAGAGAATTTAATCCTAAAAGTAAAAACTATTTCAAGCACATAGGCGTTTATGCATTTAGAAAATCAGCTTTGAAAAGATTTTCTTCTACAACCCAAACAATTAATGAAAAAAATGAAAAAATAGAAGCTATTAGGATCGTTGAAAATAATTTTAAGTTTAAAATGATCCAGGTATATGATGAAACAATTTCGATCGATACTCCCTTTGATTTAGAAAATGCCAACAAATATTTTTTAAATGACTAAATTTTTATTTTACAGAATTTTCAGATGGAAAGTATCTGCTAATTTTAAATTTTTACCAAAGAAATGTGTAATAATTGTAGCCCCTCATACTCATTGGTTTGATTTTTTTATTGGTATTATGATTAGAAGAATTTATAATTTAAAAATTAATTTTATCGGTAAGAAAGAATTGTTCTTTTTTCCTTTGAATTTATTTATGAGATATATGGGGGGATATCCTGTAAGTAGAAACAGTAAGTCAAATACTGTTGATCAAATAGCTAAAATTTATTCAACAAATACTGAATTCAGATTAGCCTTATCTCCAGAAGGAACCAGAAAAAAAGTAAAAAAATGGAAGTCAGGTTTTTATTTTATTGCAAAAAAAGCCAAAGTTCCAATAATATGTGTATCACTAAATTATATAGATAAGAATGTAAATTTTTCTCAACCTTTTGAGATATCAGGTGAATTTGAAAAAGATTTAAAAAAGTTTAAAAGTTTTTTTAAAGGAATTAAGGGCAAGGTTGCAGAATACTCATAGTTGTAGATTGTGTGATATTTTCTGGATATCATCATCTTCGTTACAAATTTCAATAAACTTATTGAATGTTTGTAGTTCATGCTCATTTAAATTTTTGTAATTCATGGGTATTCGATCAAAATCCGATTCTATAATTTCAATATTCCTATTTTCTAGTTCTTGAAAAATTTTTCCATATGAATCAAACTCGCCATACATAACTAATTGATTTAAATCATCATCATGCTCCAATTCCATAAGCCCATGATCAATAAATTCTAATTCAAGTTCATCTTTATTTCCACCAAATTTTATTTTAAAAAAACATATTTTTTTAAAGATAAACTCAACAGAACCATTTGTTGCTAAGTTTCCGTTTGTTTTGTTGAAATAGCTTCGTACGTTTCCTACTGTTCTATTGTTGTTATCACTAATACAATCTAAAATCACTGCGATTCCTCCAACTGAATATCCCTCAAGAACAACTTCCTTGTAGTTTTCGAAATTTTTGTTACTGGCATTTTTTACAGCTCGTTCAATATTGTCCTTTGGCATATTAGCAGCCTTTGCGTTTTGAATAATGGATCTTAATTTGAAATTTGAATCAATATTTGGTCCACCATCTTTTACAGCAATCGCAATATCTTTTGATATTCTTGTGAATGTTTTTGCCATTGTAGCCCATCTTTTGAGTTTTCTGGCTTTTCTAAACTCAAATGCTCTACCCATG
>FUFK010044480.1_pt1 | contig 18964 bp, 24 predicted proteins | sample 1021851 | NCBI WGS metagenome assembly FUFK01 (sample SAMEA51879418, study PRJEB19060) | metagenome
TAACATCTTTTAGATATTGTTCTGCTTTTATCTTTGGTAGATTACCAACGTCTATGTAGAATATNCGTCTTTCTGGNGCTCTTGATATACGATAGATAACNANACTNTCTTCAATCATTCGCAGTTGNTTNACTGGTTTGATTGCTTTNTGAAGATANGATAATACTGTNCCTCTNTTCTGGTCTATAAGTCCAGATGGACAATATGCAATAGAATCTTTTGTAATTCTAAGTCCATTATTTACAGAACCACCAGTAGTAATTCCGTATTCATTGTATATGTAATATTCTTCTACTTTTTGTTTTTCCTCAACCCCAGTAATCGGATTTGGTCTACCAGAAATCTTCTCTCTGACTTTCTTAATCTTCTGTGGGTCAATGTATCTAAGTTCTGTTATACCTTTGCGTGGATTCTTTTTATCAATCACTTTATGATAATAGATTCTACCATCAACATACCAACGTCTGAATATATCATGTCCTTTTTCTTGAAACATGAGTAATTGAAGAACTCTGTCAAATTCTTCTCGTATTCGTTTTTTTACATTTGTGGATAAGTTTAATCCTTCCATGACTAATGACACTGGTGCGTCAAATTCATTGGAAGCGATTCCTTCACTAACGATATCTTCAATTGCACTGTCACACTCTGGTTGTTGTGCAATATGTCGGTATCTTCTAATGAGGTCAAACTGGGTTTTATCTTTTCCTTCAATATCATATACTGAAGAAAAGAAACCCCCTTGTGCGATGTCCTCTGCACCATCATCTGGAGTAGGGAGCGTGAAAGACGCCCCCTGCTCTTTTTTACGAGTGATAGTGAAACCGAAAAGTTCAGCCATAATAACTCCTATATGTTTCTACTATTTAGTAGGACTATTAGAAGTTTACTGCTGATGCTTCAAAGTGTGTGTATCTCCAAGTTACTGTAAACTCTTCAATCGCATTTGTAGTTTCGTAACTAAGGTCAATCGCAGCTGTTGATTGTGGAAAACAACTTCTCAAGATATATGATTTAAGAACTGTATCATCTCTATCTAGTTGTTCTACAATTAGGTCAGCAGTATAATCTGCAACATTAGTTAGTCCAGTATTTGTTGCAGTATCGTTTATTGCGTTCAACCATCTTTCAATACCATTTCGCACCATGAAATCTGTGTCGTTAATTACAGTTGTATCCCATGTTGCAAATTCTCTGTCACCAGCGATATATAGATTACGTCCTCTGAATGGAATTGTAATCTCACCTAACTCTTGTCCAGGCAATTGTGCAGCCTTGATTAGAAAAGAGGTTTTTCGAATATCAAGTCCAGTTGCAATCGCTCCAGGCGTATTGAAGGTCACTCTGAATTGGTTCGGTCTTGCACCACCACCGATTAGGTTTGCTTTAAATTCGTCTATAGTAGCCATCTAATTACCCCCCAATCTCTGAAAATGCGACCCCAGTTCTCACTGCGATAAAGTTAAGTTGAATAAAGTTGATAGACCTTGCTGGTTTGATGAAGATGTCTGCAACAAACTCATTTCGGTCAATTACTTCTCCAGTATTGTTAGTTCCGTCAGCGACCACACTAAAATCTGTAATACCTCGTCTACCTTGAATATCCCTCAAGAAAGGTTCTACAAGATTTCTAAATTGTGCCCTTGTGAATTCATCGTTGAATTCAAAGAGTTGAAACTTAGCTGCAGTTGCAATCGCTTTCTCTAATAAGATAAACAATCGTCTTACGTTGATTCTGTCAAACGCACTTGGTTTTGCGAGTGCAGTCTTATCACCGAATAAGATTGTACCTTGGCCTGGGAAGGTAACCACTGGATTAATTCGTGCTGGATATAGAATATCTCTTTGTGCTTTGTTTGGGTTAAACGCAAGTTTAACTGCACCACGAATTTGTCCTCTGTTAAAACCGCCAGGCGAGAAGAATGGGTCTGCAACTTGGTCTGTGTTTGCACATAGACCAGCGATGTCACCATTTAGTGGAACAAATCTGAACACATCGTTGAACTTATCAAACATATACTTGTATCCACTATCGAATACTGCATATGATGAACTCGCAAGTCCGTCAAAAAATCCCTTGACATTTGCAGCTTGTGTGGTGGAGTTTGCGATATTTACCACATCTGCTCGTCTTGGAGAAATAAAGACAACAACATCTTTTCTTTTCTCTGCGATGTCAATTAGATTTGTTGCGTGTTGAGTTCCGTTTGCACCAGCAGGAGTTGAACCACCCATGATTAGGTTTACATCAACTGTTTCTGCATCTGCAAACTCATTGTATGCAGTGTCTAGTTCACCAACTGTTACTGCATAATCGTCTGCACCACCACTTAGTGAGAAAGGAATTTCACCAGTAGTACCAGTTCCAACTGGATATGCATCACCAGATGTTCCAGCAGTACCAGCTGCAATCTTTCCACCACCAGCACCAAGTACTGAACTGTGGTCTAACCAGTAAACAAATGTAGACTGTTTAAAAATCACATCTGGGTAGTAGTTAGTTCCACCTTGTGGAGTTTTTGCACCAAACGCTTTTGATACGAATGGGTATGTTTCCAGAACAGAGTTTGTTCTCTCACCAGCAGTATCTTTTCTAAAACCAGAAATAAGTCCAGTTCTATCAAATACCACTATATGCATTTCATCATCAGTGAAACCTTTACCAGTTGCATATGTTGATGTTCCAGGCGCACTATCGAATAAATCGTAGAAAGCCCAACGTCTGCGAATAAATGAGTTGTCTGGTATGATTGCTTTTAGACCACCACCATTTGGGTCATCTTTCAGTCTGACTGTTAGGTCATGTGTGTTGATTGCAGTAATCTCGTATTCATTACCCTCGTCACCAGTCACATGAGTAAACAAGGTTGCGTCAGATGATGCATCAGCAGATGAGAAAGAGATTATGTCACCAACATTAAATGCAGTTCCAGCGTCCACTTTAACGACTGTTGCACCAACAGCATCTTCACCAACTGTTTGGTTAGATGAACCTAAGTTTTCCTCGTATGCAAGTGTACCTATACACATTGACACACCTAAACTATTTCCATGTGTTCCAGCAGTTCTTGCACCCCATTCTCCAGAGGATGCTTCACCAGCTGAGAAATTATCTTGATAATGAGTGTCGGACTTAATCAAAAGACCAGAACCACCACTCATAGCATTTGTGACACCACTTTGTGCTCTTACGACCCTCAATGCGTTTCCGTATTGAAGAAAGTTTGACGCAGTAAAGAATGTCTCAAAGTTACTTCCATTGGGTTTACCAAAGAGTCTGACTAATTCTTCTTCTGAAGATACTGCTGTAATCTCACCGACAGGCCCTTTTTCAAAGGCACCAGCGATTGCACCGATTGATGTCGATACAGCAGGAACTACATTAGTTAAGTCAACTTCTCTGACAAGAACCCCAGGCGATACTTGAAAAGGCATATTATTTCTCCTATTCTATGTCAAAGTTATTCATTCGGTTATATTTAGTAAATTTAAGTTTCCAAAACCGATTTTTATATGCACACGAATCTATAAATAAGTGCATGAATTTTTATAACAGATACAAGAAAACTATCAAAGAAGTTTCGAAAAGACATTACAATAAAAGAATTATCTGGGTAAATGAATACCTAGCAAGTAAATCTTGTGTACATTGTAAGGAAAGTGAAACTATGTGTCTTAAATTTTACCCCCATGATAAACTAATTCGATACAAATCTAAGAGATTAGGACTGAACGAACAGTCCAGAAAAGAAGTTGTCGAACTAATAGAAAACTCTAAGATAGTTTGTTCTAACTGTTTTATTAAATATCAAAATGATTTAATTGATATTATGTAGTATTTTGCGTTCTTCTAGTTTCTCTAATACTACTCTTTTTTGTTCATCTGTATAAATTATCCATTCCCTGATTTCGTCCTGAGTCCTAAAACACCCTATGCACATACCGTCTTCTAGTGTGCATATTTTAAGACATGGACTACCAACTTGAGTCATAATCTCTTACTACTGGACTCCACCTTTGACCATATTCATCTATTATAGTTTCTCCCATAGGGTCATCTAAACCATTATCTACAAAACCAAAGGGAGCCATATCTTGTTCTAGTTGGTCTTGTTGTTCTAAGAACATTCTTTCTCGTATATCGACATTTGTAAGTTCTTTGAAATAAGTCTGATTTGTCATCCACCCAAACAATACACAACACATTGCAAGGTCATCTGTATGTCCTTCCTCTGCTTGGAAAGACTGTCCATGTTTTACAAAAGTAGAAAATTCTTGGATTAATTGAATATCGTTAATAATTAGTTTGTCTGTTTCTATAAGTTGTTTTAGATTAGAACACCCTAACATCTTGACTGCTTTCGTTGTTCTTACACCCAACTGCACTTTACCTCCAGAGAAACCAGAACCAAGTATCTGACCAGCACGACCTCGCATTGAAGCCATAANNAGATTATCATACTCTAAATCATANTGCATTGCAGTTGCAACTTGTTCTCCNATNTCATTTACCTCAATCATTACATATGCGTTGTTGTATGCTTTTGCAACGTCATGTATTACGTTTGGAAATAGTAGAGGTTTGATTTCATTGTTACGATATTTTGCAACAATACGATAGGGAACTTCTGATACATCAAAAACAAGAAATGCAGAATAGTCTTGTTCTGTTCCCCTTGCAACATCAGCGACCAATGTATATGTTCTACCACTCTCTGGTTTCTTATACAAGTCAAGACCAGCGTTTGTTTGTATCGGTTCATCAAATACCATAGATTTAATTTTGGTTGGGTGAACAAGGGTATTGATAGACCCTAAGAACTCACATTCAAATTCACGATTGAATTGTTCTTGTGATGTATTTGCAATTGTTTCTTTTTTCCATTTTTCATCCCTGCCTGGAATTTCACTCCAGTGAACCTCTATCGGATTATAAGAGTTTCTTCCACTTTCTGCATCAGACCATAATTTATAAAATAAATTCATTCCGTTTGGTGTTGATACTATCACAACTTTTGTCTTTTGTCCAGANGAAATTGTAGGATACACAGAACTAAANAAGTCCTCTGCAACATTATGAGGTACGAAAGCAAACTCGTCTANNAATATCATATTGTATGAACCACCACGAACTGCACTAGATGATGTAGATGATGCGACTATACGAGAACCATTCTCTAAATCAAGAGAACCTTTATTCCAAGACATAACTCCTTGTTGCATCCACTTTGGTAGATTTTCATATGCAAGTTGCAGTCGTGAAAGAATATCTCTTGCAGTCGCAGCTTTGTTTGCAAGTATCGCTACTCGCATCTGTTCGTTGAATAGAACATAGTGCAAGATATAAGATATAATTGTAGTTGTCTTACCAGATTGTCTGGGAAGTTTGCATATAGTAAAACGATTATTGTGTATCGTTCCTAACATTTCTTTTTGGAAGTTGTATACGTCAAAAGGTACAAGACCCTCATCAAGACTGACAATCTTAATATAATTCTTGCAGAAATGAAGAGGGTCTTGCATACACTTTTGGTATTCAAGAATTTGGTCTTTTGTCCACTCTACTTGGACGTTTGCCTTTTTTAGAAGTGGATTACCAAGGTAATGATTTATATCTGTCATTCAGATATTTATGAAGTTTTTGCAGACTCTTCAACGTGTTTTTTGTATGCAGCTTTTACTGCATCAGTGTGAAACTGTGCAACCATCGCTTTTACGTCTGCACTTTCTTTAGATGAGTCTGAGTCTGGTGCAACAACGTGTCTGTGAAAACTTCTTGAAATTTCTACACCATCTTCTTTAATAACAGTTGCAGTTCGCACTTGAATGTGCTTGAACTCACCTACTACTTCAATTTTATCTTGTACTACTTCTTTTGTAATCGCCATTATTTTTTTCTCCTTTTGTCCACCCCTAGAATCCACTAGAGGTATAAAGTTATTTATTATGCAGCCTCATAACAAATTGAACAAACTATTCTTGGGCCTGAATGAGATGTAATACCACTTGCTGGGTTTCTTCCCATACCACTTGCACCACTATATTCATGTTCATTAACATTTAAATACGCAACACCACCCTCAATATTACAACTTACTTGAGATATACCACTTCCACCACCAAAACTCATTTGATTAGTAAAAGCAACGCTTCCTGCTTGTTGAATTCCAGCCTTTGAAGTAAATGGAATACCATTAATAATCAAATCACCACTTCCACCACTGGGTGTTCCACTTGCGATTACTGAAACAGTAAGTTGAACCATCTTTCCAACTTTGATATATGTTCCTAACTGAACTGAATAACTTACAGTTTGATTGCCTCCACTTCCACCAAATGTAGGTGTGAAGTTGCCCTCCTCATAATCATCAAGTAGATTAGCATCACCAGTTGCAGTTGCTCCTAAAATAATACCATATGCACTATTTGATGGTATAAGATTACCATTTTTAAATACTTTCCATTTTGTTTCTAGTGTTCCACCATTACGAGTTTGTAATGCAAGGTTACCTTCATTTGCACCACTGTGAGACTCACCAACAATCTTTGCAACCTCTCTACTCGCACCACCACTATCATTACTGAAAAAAGATATTGCAGGGCCTGTATTTGCAGAGTGAGAACTATTATCTGTTAGTGTCAATGTTGCAGTATCACCAGTAATATTTGTATTATTACTTAATGTTATGTTACCAGAACCAGTTCTTGTTGCGATTGTATCTACTTTAATTGTTGACATATTTTTATCCTACAGATTCATCATCTCTTGCTTTGCGATTTTTGTAACTTTTTTGAGAGAGAACAAGTTTTACAAAGTCTTCTTGGTTAGATGGAATTGGGTCAGTAAAAGAACTGTCATTCATCAACTTTGTTGTCCACTCTTGTTGCATCCTCTTCCAAGCATTATTTATTTTGCCTGTTACTGCATCTTGTACCCATGCATTTATATCTAACAAGTCATTATTTAATATCGACTGTTGAGTATCATCTACTTCCACTGTTATTGTAAGTTTTGCCATTTTATCTCCTTTAAGATATGTTATTTCGCATTGGCATATTATCCTATTAAAATTCCACAAAAAATTGTGGATGTATTAATATCTGTTTGTGATGTGCCATATTGTTGATTAACGCTACAAGTCGCAGTATCGTTTGCATCCATGTCTGCAATTACTGTCATCGTCTGAACATAATAGGCTACATCACTTGGGTGGTTTGGTTGAAATAACTGATAATATGACCTATTTGAAGTATTGATACCAATATTATAATAAGAAGCAGCAGTATCAACATTATCTAATCTCACATTTAATGTAAGGTGATATTTGCCTGTAACTGGTGCTGTGAATGTATTTGACGCAAAATTACTTCCTATATCAAATACTTCAGTATCAAATGTTATAGTGTCATAACTACTGACCCCTATATTATTTTGATTTGCACTTTTTTTTACTTGGAAAGAAGGTTGTAATGGTTTTACTACTTCACCATCTGCACTAATTTTGATATGCCCTTGATTGTCTCCTGCTCCAATCTCAAACCTACTTTCAGATTCATCATAACGTATCTCACCTTTTACAGTGTTAGAACTACCATTTGTCCATTGTAAAATAGCATCATCATTTGAACCATCATCATTAGAGTCTGTTTGAATTTTTATTACATTGTAAGTATCACTTGAAAAAGTATGTCCAGTGCCTGTTAATGTTAAACCAGTGTTGTGGTTGTGAGTTAATGTTATATCTGAGTCTGCACCAAAATTAATTATAGCACCATCATGACCCATAGTCAAATCACCACTGATACTTGTGTTTCCAGGCACCACAAGATTATGACCAGACCCCAGACTTACGTTTCCAGAACCAGCAACATTTTCAATCGTATCTACTTTAATTTTTGATGACATATTTTAACTCCAAGGTGTAAACTGTTGTAATCCGTACTGCACAGCTACTAATTTTGTTTCACTACCACTAAACGTGACATCTTCTTGTGCTATTCCAATAATCATTGATGGATTTACTGTTGCTTTACATCCTATTCCTTCTGTACTTGATGAACATATACCATCACCAATTGATATATTACCTCCAGAATTATTACATAATATGTGACCATCACCTAATACTAAAGCTTGGTGCATATTTGTATTATTATTTGGGCCTTGATTCATTGAACTACCATAAGCACCAAGAACTTTTTTACTATTTGCAGATTGTGTTTTTCTTACATTATAAACAATCCCTCTTTCAGTGTTTGCTCCATTTTTTTGAGTATATTGAATTGATGTTGTTTCTAATAATGTTCCATAAGGGTACGCATTATCTGTTGATGTTGGAGTGTTATCTGCATCAGGGATTATACAAGGGTGATTAGCTGTAAACGCACCATAAGATACAGTACCACTACTAAATGAAATAAAACCTTGTTCTCCCCCATCACCATCAACAAAACGCATAGGATAATTAGTGCCTGAAGCATCGTCAGTGCCACAAAATATTTCTATACCATATAAATTTACAGCATTACCATCATTGTGAAATCTAGCAATCCAACCATCACTATACTCACTTCTTGTGCTGTTAGCATACACATACAACTTCTTTTGTGCTGTAGAACTACCCAAGCTAAGTCTACCATCACTTTGAAGTCTCATGCGTTCAGCATCAGCTGTATGAAGTTCAAGGTGTGTGCCTGAATCTTCTGCACGAATTTTCAATGAACCATCTGAATGAATTGATGCTACATTACTAGTTCCTACACCTCTAAAGAATATTTCTCTTGCAGTATTAGCAGTACCATCAATTCTTAGTGCTTCTCCATCTTTATTAATTTGCAGTGAAGCTGAAGAAGCAGAAGTTTGGGGTGAAGCAGTGCCTATTGCAACTTTATTATTTGTTGCGTCTACATGAAGTGTATTAGTATCTACTGTAAGGTTACCACCTATTGTAGTCGCACCAGTTAAGGTAGATGCACCAGTAACACCAAGTGTTCCACCAACTGTTGCGTTTGATTGCACTGCAAGAGTATCACCAGATTCTATCTTGACTGTGTTTGCATCTCCACCAGATGTAAGTCCTGCTATTGTTGTAACTGTAATCTTACTCATGTCTATACCACCGAAAGTTCACCGTTGATTGTAAGTGTTACTCCACTTGCAATTGTCAACGGCCCAGCTGCAAGTCCATTGTTTCCAGAGTCAATTGCAACACTTGTGTTTAGTTCATTTTCATGAACACGAATAATATCTCCAGCACCACCAGAACCTTCTCCAAGAAATTTACCACCACCAAGTCCAGATGCACTCACTCTTTTGAGTGCAGATGCAGAGGTATCAAAAACAATCAATGTGTCTCCATCAGCTGCTTTATTCACATCTGCGTTTGCAAGGGTTGTTCCAGAACCTTGAATAGCTGCGTTACCTATAGTTGTTAATGTACTCATTTTATTTTCCTTTTAACATTTTTTGTAGTTCTGACGTAGACCCTACAAACAACGCATTTGTTACATTCTTTGGTGCATTACTTGGTACTTCTTTCAACTTCTGCATCTTTAATTGTAACTCACCTAGTTTTTCTGTGACATCTGCAACTTGTTTAATCATATTACCAGCAACTTCATATGAACGTGGTGTTTCACTTTCTTTTGCAAGTTCAAGTATTCCATCTATTGCGTCTTGTCCTCTTTCAATCAACTGATAAAAATTTCTACGTTGATACTCATAATCATTATCTACTTCCTCTGGAACTTTTACCTCTGGTAAAGTTACTGTAGAGGTTGATGTTTCAACAACATCAGTTATCCCTAATACATTATCAAGTACGTTTACGCTGGTTTCGGAGGCCATTTGACATTTTCCAAAACCCCATCCTTCAATGTTGCGTCTTTACCATCTTTGTGTGCTGGTAAATCACGAAGTGCTTGACGATAGGTTTTCATATTATCTGCCATGGTTACATCAGCGAGTGCAGTCCAATCTGTTTCAGCAAGTTTTGCATCTCGTTGTCTACGAAGTTCTTTCATAGGTGCAGCTGCATCAATAGCGGTCATTTTATCTGATACTTGTTTCCAAGTTACACCCCACTTTGAAGTGTCATCAGATTCGATTGCAGTATTATCAGCAGTTGCTCCAGTAACCTTTCTGAACATTGACTTGAACTCAGCTTCAGTTTTAGGTTCTCCACGCAGTACCCACTCTGTAATTTTGAGTTCACTTAATGCTTCTGAGACTGTTGCCATTTTAGTTTCTCCTATTTAATTCTTTTCTATATTTATATGCGTTGTTTATCCTATGTAGCGTGTACAAGTTTTGCAAAGAAAAATGATTTTGGAGCAGCAGCATCGTGAAGTGAACAATCTTCATCAGTTTTAAAAAAAACCTCTATATAATCACTACTTCCATTCATTTCTATAAGTCCTGTTGCTATAGGAAGACTACTAGCTTCAATTGTATCGTTTTGATGATTAAACTGCTGCCTTAACATATCTGTTGCATCATTTGTGTCAAAGCCATTTTTGCTAACAGCAATTGATACAAAGTCAACAACAGTATTAAGTAATGCACGAATAGTACCACCAACCAAATAATATCCTGCAACAGTGGGTGTATATCTGTGATTTGATGTACTCCAACCACTAAGCGTATCTATTTCAACAGTTTCCCATTCTACTTTTGTATCAGTTCCACCAGTGACAGGTTGGTCTGTATTTGTTGCATTGACTTGTAGAATAGGCATTTTTGGAATAATAAGACCACTATTATTAATGGTCAATCCAGTTGTACCACCAGTATGTTGTATTGTATTTACTTTAAGTATTGATGCCATTACACTACCTCCATACAAGTTAGAAACGAACCACCACCATTATCATTAATTCTTGCATTACCACTACCACTTGACCTACTTGCAAATACTGTAAAAATTAGTGCGGCAGTGGTTGTGTATATGTCATAAAATGTTGCTGTAACTGCCCTTCCAGAATATCTGCTACTGTTATCATTTCTATGTGCCTCTGCAACACTTGGAGTTTGTCCTCCACCATCCATTGCACTAACAAAAGAACTTCCCCCATCAGTAGATACATAAATTGCAACACCCATGTCTGTATTTCCATCAACAATAGAATGATAATGAAAGACACAGTGAATATAACTACTAGATGCTAGTTTTGGTGTAATTGATACTCTATAGTTACTAGATACTTCTGCTAAAGTAGAAGAGGAAAATGTACTTGGGCTAGTACGAATAGTACTTTTTTGTACTTGAATAATTTGTCCAGAAGAAGGGAAAAAAGTTCCAGTTCCCATTTTTAAATTTTTTCCAGCACCTACAGTAATATCACTACCACTTGCAGTGTTTAGATTGTTTACGAATAGAGTACTCATACCGACACCTCTTGTAAAATAAAATTATGTGTTACACCATCAGCAATATGTGTGTCAAAAATATAAGCACTTTGACTACCACCTTGTACAGCAGCATAGACAGAATAAGTGACAGCACTTGTGGTGTTTGGAGAATCAATAAATGTTGGAGCAAAATGATGTCTATCACTATGTTCATCATAATTGTAAGCAAAATGAGAATCTAAAAGTTGTATCTCCGAACCATTTCTATAAAGTTTAAAACCTATGCTTGTTGCATTTGTGGTTGTTGCAACGCCTGATAAGTTAAAGCTTCCCATAATTTTACTTGTCGAAAACTTTGGTGTAATTGCAAGTTCAAAGTTACCAACTCCATCATTTACAATTGCAAATGAAGTTGAGTTAATAGTTTGTCTAGCTGTGCGAGCTCTAGCAAATGACTGAGTTTGCAAAATGCAACCAGCAGGCAATTTAACATTTGCAGCTGTTGTTGCACCTACTATATTATCTACTGTTAATGTTGAACCCATTCTTTATCCCCTATACAATCGTAAGATTTCCGTTGACTGTAAGGTTTACAGTTCCAGAAGTTGATACAGTCAAAGGCCCAGCACATGATGCATTATCACCAGATGCAATAGTTACACTAGTGTTTAGAGTTTGTTCATTCACACGAAAGATGTCACCTTTACCAGATGCAGTATTTCCAGAACTACCATTCTCACCTTGATAGAAACCACCACCTTGTGATGCATCTGCAATTTGAGTATTGGTAATTGTATTATTTGCAATGTCAGCAGCTGCGATTGTAGCATCTTCAATAGAACGTGAAATTACTTTTCTGATTGCCATGTCTTATTCCTTTATGTTATTTATGCGTCCTCAGTATCCGTACCAGATGTTTCGTCAAAATTCTTTGCATCTTCAAAGAAGGAAGATGTTTCATTAAATCCGAAGTTATCATCTGCATCTGCTGTGATGGGATTGGGTGTAACTGTGTACCTCTGTTCTCTTTTAGGTGCGTTGACAGGCATATCTGTGTACTGGTCAACTTGCACTTGTTTGATAACTTTCTGGTCAACAACTGGGCCGTATAGATAAAACTTTGCAGTAAACGTAAGAGTATATGTTAATACCCTTCTTTCGTTAAAGTCACCATCATACGAATCTTCATATGCAACATTATTTAGAACAATCGGAACATCTCTTGTTGTTCCCATTGCAGAATTATCATTTAATGTGATTGTGTAATCTGGTTGGAAGAATGGTAGAATTTGTTCTACGATTTGTAGTGCATCATCAGAACTTTTTGCCATCACCACCAATTCAAAATCCATATTATATGGTACAGGCATAAACTGTGATGAAATAGTTTTACCATCTTCTGAATTATTTGTCTTTTTAATTTTTTGTATTGAGTTTAGTTTTCGTGAAGAGTCATATGAAATACCAGAAATCTCAAATCCAACTCTTGGTAAAGTCAACGCAACCTTTTTGTTTAGGTTTGGGTCTTCTCGTAGTCTGGTTAAAAACTTTTGTTTTGGGCCGTATGCAAGAGGAACTTTCATACTTTGTACCACCCCACCAGAACTGTTTTTTCTTACGATATTAATATTATTGAAAATAGTACCAAAGGCGACAACCACCTTTCGCATAGTTTCATGGTAAAATTGTTGTCCTAACATATTATATTATCCTATTATTGTCCTATATCACCAAACGGATTTGACTCCGTAAAATCAATGATATTATCATCTTGTGTTTCAAAGAAGTCGTTCATTGCATTTTCGTCAATTGTATCGACAACAAATGCCTCTTGTATTATATAGTCACCAGTTTCAAGAACAATCTGGTCACCACCAGTTTCGTCCTCACCGATTAGAAGTCCAGAACCAGCTGCAGTTTCTAAGTCTATCTTACCAGTTGCATCTTCCAGTTGTAGACCCTCGTTAAATGTGGTTGTGGTTGCTTGTTCCATAGAAAACTGAAATGATAACATATCAAGTGAGTTATCTGTTTCAATCGCATCAATCTCTGTGATACCAGTATCAAGGTCTTCACTAGAGTATTCAAAAGTTTTACACTTGAGTTTAAATGCTGGAAGATTGTGTACTTGATAAAATGGGTCATCATGGTCTACAAAAGTAATCTCAAATATCTTTTTTACTTTTGGAAAATAAACTAGGTCACCTTCATTTGGTCTGGTCTTTACAATAAGATTTGAGTCATGAGATACTAATTGTTCAAACCTTCTTCTTGCAACTATGAAAGTGACATCCTCATTCATTTGTAAACCAAACTTGGACATGATTTCTTTTTCACCCTCATATCCTTCCACGTTTTCAAAGTACATTTCGATTAGATATGCGTCACCAAACTTAGAGAGTGTATCTTCTCCAAATAAGTTATCTTCTTTGACTAATGTTCTGGGAATATAGAATACGTCTTGACCATATATCTTCAACTGCTCTATCATCAAATCTTCATAGAGAGTTTGTTCTGGTTTAGTTCCAGTATCGAAATATACATTCGTGGGCATCAAATTATCCTATCATATAGTTTGGTGGTAGTTCGTATGCGAGTTGTATTTGTTCCTCTAACTTTTCAATATCTTGTTGGGCCTCTTCAAATATTTTTGCACCGTTTAGTGTGACACCACCCAACATTTGCACTCCTTCAAACTTAGAGAGGTTTGCACCCCATTGTCTTTTGATAAGTGCAGTCGTGTATCTTTTTAAATAGATATCGTTAAATATATCTGTGTATGTTGTTGGGTCTAGTTTACGATAACATTCTATAATAATAAAATCACCAGCGGTAACATCATTAGACCAATTCATATCTATATACAATCTATTTTGGTGTTGATTAAAACGAAGTGGTTTTTCGCCAACAAGAATATGGTCTAGAAAATCTAGATGTCGCATCGTCATCTCATAATGTATAACTGACTCTGAACTAAAATCATATAAGTCATTTAGTCGTAATTGATAACGAACATCAAACATATTCAATGAGTGTTTATCGGAAAAATCAAAAACCTTAACGACTGCAAGAACTGAGTCTGGAACTGGAATGAAGTTATTACCCTCTTTCCAAGTTGCAGTTATACTATTATCTACTTTGTCTGTTGCAGTTGCAGATGTATCAGTTTTTGCTCTGTCTATTTCTGATTGTGTAATTTCATGTTTAAGATACATTCTTTCTACACCATCATAATGATATTGTGCAAAGTATTGTAATGCATCATCTATTCTATCATCTACTTGGTCATCATCAACATTTATTTCGATAACAGGCTTTCCTAGACTGCGTAGACAATGTTCTTTCAAAGCTGCTTTTGTATTTGGTGTTGCCATAGTTTTTTCCTCTTATCTATTTATTTATCCTAACGCAGTCGCCATCGCAATTGAAAAACCAGTTGTTGCACCAGCAGAGTCTTGTGTTGTTCCATCTCCAAACTCAATACCGTTTGTTCCCACAACAACCTTACCAGAACCATTTGGTAATAGACTAATATTTCGATTTGATGTTGATATTATATTGTGAGTTACAACATCTAGGTTGCCTCCAAGTTGTGGAGAACTATCATCTGATACGTTTTGAATACCAGCACCAGCAAGTGAACTTACAGATGCAAATGCAAGTTGACCAGAACCATCTGTCTTTAGAACTTGTCCAGCGTTACCATCTGCTTGTGGGTGTGATAATCCATCAATAATAACAGAACCAGAACCGTTTGGTGTGATTGCAATATTACCATTAGATGCAGAAACAATTGCGTTTCCATTTACATCAAGGTCGCCTCCAAGTTGTGGAGTTGAATCTTCCGAAACATTTGATATACCAGACGCAGAGACAACGAGGTCTATTGTTCCATCGCTATCTTGATATGTTGCAGTAATATTTGTTTCTGTATTACCAGAAAACATTGCACCGACTGTATCTTGAATCACTTCAGATAAGTCAATATTTCCAGTACCATCAAAACTTACACCGTGAATATTTCTTGCAGTTTCTAATGCAGTAGCAGTAGCCGCATTTCCAGAAGTATCTTGATTACCAGATGTATTTACCCCAGGCAAGTTTATATTTGCAGTACCATCAAATGATACTCCACCGATTGTTCTTGCATTTGCAAGTGCAGTCGCTGTGTCTGCAACAACTCCACTTAAATTGTTTATAAAGGTGTTCGTAACTCTACTATCAATTGCAGAGTTTACTCTTGCAGTCGTATGATAAAGATTAGAAGAACCTTCTGATAAATCGTCTGTGTCAAATCCAGTAAGGTTTCTTGTACTGGTTGTTGCACCCCAACCCATGTATGCGTGTGCAGAACATTGATAGTGTAAAACTGGGGGAGTAGAGTCGGATACAACAATCTGGGTATATGCACCAGCACTTCCAGGCGTTCCATTTGTTGTGACACCAGTTGTAAATGCAGTTGCTTTGGCTGCATCATAGTAGAAACGAAGTGGGTGGGTGGCGTTTGTCGAGTCACTCTGGTCAAATCGGTATGTGTTTCTTGGAATTAGTTTTATATAAGGTGCAAACACACCATTAATTTTGTAACCATTACTTGAACCAGTTCCATTATAAGGGTGTGAAGAATCTTTTGTTGCGACAACAACTTTGAATGTAATTACATTTGTATCAAAGTCTGTTGCATAATGATTTGCAAGTGTTACTACAGAACTAGAACCATTACGAACATAAAACTTTTTATCAACAGTATTAAGTGCAACCTCTCCAGCGATTAAGTCTGAAGTAGTTGGAATGGTTGCAATTGTGTTACTGTGTTTTAGTTTTATTGATGTAGCCATTAGGCAATCTCCCTTAGACTATCAATTAAAATGTTCCACCGTCCACAGCAGTTGCAAATGCAAGTGTATCTGAAGATGCAGTATATGTCAAGATACCATCGTTAGAACCACCACCGTCTAATGCACTTAATGTATTAGCGGAGTTTGCAACAAGAACAGAACCCTTTGCGATTGATGTTAAACCAGTACCACCATTTCCTACTGGTAATGCACCAGTTACTTTTGCAGTTAGGTCAATTGACCCTGCTAACATTGCGTTTGTGATACCAGATGCTTTTACTCTGAGTGCATCTGAATTTATTTCTATTGAAGAATTGTCTACTGCAACATTCAGTGTGTTCCCAGATTTTGTAAGTGCAGAACCAGCAGTAACTTGACCAGCACCAGAGAATTGTGTAAATGTTAATGCAGTTGTTCCTACAGTGATTGCACCATCATTTGTCATAACAAAACCATTATCTGCGTTTACTGTACCCTCTTCTACAAAAAAGAATGTTCCACCAGTTACTTCTGAGTTTTCATCAAAGTCTGTTGCACGAGTCGGAGCACCACTTGCATTAACTGTGTAGATACCATTTTCAGAACCAGTTGACTGGTCTTTTAAAAGTATTCTATCGTTAGTTGCAAGAGTAATACCATCAACTGTTTGTCCGTTTGCAAATGCAGATGCAAGAGTTCCGTTTGCAGTTGTAGCAACTCTTACTGAGTTTTTAACATCTAATCCTTGAAGTTGTGCATCAACGTATGCTTTTGTAGCTGCATCTGTAGAACCAGTCGGTGTTGCAAGACTAGTAATCCTTGCACTTGATACGTCAATTGTTCCAGTTCCATTTGGGTCTAATACTAGATTACCATTTGTATTTGTAGTAGAAATAGTATTACCNTTTACATTTACATTGTCAACATCTAGTTCTGTGATACCAGCGATTGCAGTCTGTGTTGCACCCAGAGATATTGAAGTAGAACCGACTGTCACTGCACTGTTTGTGAGTTTTGCGTTTGCGATTGACCCTGCTAACATTGCATTTGTTACAGATGTATTTGCAAGTGTTAATGCACCAGAGTTTGTTACAGTTGCACCACTTGATATCGCAGAGTAAATATATTTCTTAACTCTTGTTAGTGTGGATTTTCTATTTGTACCACCAGCCGCATCATCTACGATAATTAAGTCTGCGTCTGCAAGGTCAGCACCTATATCAGTTCCACCATCTATTTCTAGTGCTGATAGTGCAAGAGTTCCAGTTGCATCCGAAAGTGCAAGAGTTCCAAAAGATAATGTTCCAGAACCGTTTGTTTTGAGAACTTCTCCACTATTACCATCAGACCCAGGCAGTGTTAATGTAAGGTCAGCACCTAGTGCGTTGGGTGCTTTTAATTGCACATGATGAGTACCGTTGTTTGTACCCTCTTTTAATTCTATTGAACCACCAGTTGTTGCGTTGTTACCAACGATTAAGTCATCTACTGCTTTGTTACTATCAACTGTCAAAGCACTTGATGCAGTCAAAGTACCTTGAGTGTGGTCTAACATATCAGAGAAAAACTTACCACCGATTACGTCCACATTTGAACCATCACCAATAAAAAGTCTATCACCTAAATTTGACTGAGTACCAGTACCGAATGTTACTGCGAGTTCACCAGCAGAAAGTGATGACGGTGCTGAAGTACCAGTAGACCTTTTTATTTGAATTGTTGTTGCCATTTACCTATTCCTTAAAAATTACCACCATTGAAAACCAGTGTACCAGTTGATGTATCTAGTTGATTTCTCGCAACGAACTTTTGGTCACTCGCACGAAACTGTAATAGAGCACCATCTGCGACACCAGATGAGTCTACATCTGCAGCTATTAAAATTCTATTTTCAGAAGAACCAGATGCACCTTGAGGCCCTTGTGGGCCAGGCACTGCAACTCTAGTTACGACTAATTCGTTACCTTGAGATATTGAACCCTTAATTTGGGAAACACTTGAAACACTACCACTTATTGCCATGTCTTTTACCTCGTTACACTTGGATTGACTGTGACTTGACCCTCAACAACTCTAGTCTTTGTTCCACCAGACGCAGTTATGAGAACATCATAAACAAAACGTCCTGCTTCCAAAGCAGTTGTTTGGGTGTCTGTTAGTGAAATGGTAATCTCACCAGAAGATGCGTTTGAAATACTCGCTGTAAAAGCGGTTGCAGAAGATGACAAAAAGGTTTTTCTTATTTGTGCAGCTACCGAATATCCAGATAGATTTACTGCATCACCATTTGAGTCTGTTACTGTAACTGTGGTTGTAAAAGTTGCACCTTGGTCTATGAATATATTTGAAATACTTGCCATTCACACAGTCTCCTTTTTAGTATTTATAAGGAAAATGTGTTAGAGTTATCCGATTAAATATCCAGAACACAAAAGGTTAGAACTAACTCCGCCTGAACTTCCAGCATAAACATCGCCTTGTAATATTCTGAAAGTTACTGCGTCATTAACTGCTAGAACTGTTAAAGAGTCAACAGATACCCTTGGTCTACAGTTTGCAACTCCTAAAATATAACCAGTTTCAATTACAGAACCATTTACATAAATAGCGAGTTCCATAGGATTAGCATCAGCAGTTTGTTTATGTCCATTGATAAATAGTCTGTAAAGTCCTGCTACTGGTGCAGTAAATGTAGTACCATCCCAAGATGCGTGTGCAAGGTCAGTTGTATTAAATGTTATATTTGTTGACGAACTAGCACTTAATGTAGCATTATCAGATTTTTTACCTTGGAAAG
>FUFK010064669.1_pt1 | contig 18963 bp, 27 predicted proteins | sample 1021851 | NCBI WGS metagenome assembly FUFK01 (sample SAMEA51879418, study PRJEB19060) | metagenome
GTAGAAAAAGTAGATGATGATATTGATGATGAAGTACCATTCTAGAAAGGAAAATAAATAAAATGAGATCATTTAAATATGATAAAACAGGTGCAGGTAAACCTGGAGTTCGATCTGGACTTAGAGTTAATAATTATATAGTTGATAGCAAAACTACATTTCGTAACAAAAAAAGATTATGGAATAAGTTGATAAGTCAACAAAATAATAAATAGAAAGGAGTAACATGACAATCATTACAAGAGAAGGTATGGAGAAAGCTCTCCAACAAAACTATGATAACGAAGATACTGAGGCAGAACATGTAGCTCAAGCTAGTTATGTTAAAGAGTATCTAAGGACTGTATTGGCTGAACAAGTATTCAAAGCTCCAAATGATTTATCGGGTGCAATGAAAGAACATTGGGCCAGACAAAGTGATGAATACAAACAACATCTACTAGCTATGAAAGAATCTATAAGACTCAAAGAGAAAGATAACTTCCGTAGAAAAGATAATGATATGTATTGTTCTCAGTTTCAATCACTAACTAAAGCTGGTGCTATATGATAGATGCTGTAAAAAAACTTTGTAAGGATGAGTTGGTTAGTAAGATCTGTGCAAAGATGATTGAACGATCAAACAACGGAACTATAGAATACGGTAATACCATGCGTACTGCTGATAAACCTTTACTTCAATGGATTGAAGATACACAAGAGGAATTGGCAGATGCCATTGTCTACCTTGAAAAAGTAAAGGAACTTATCAATGACACCAGAACAAAACTTATGGGTTAATGTTATAGCTCAACAATTTCATGATGCGACTAGAAAAATACTACCACCTAAACGTAAGAAGAATGGTAAGACTCAAGACAGACCAAATAATAATTCGATATATCTAGCTCGCACTTGGTTAACTAACAACACAGAAGATTTCCAAATAGTTTGTAGCTTGGCAGGATTAGAACCTGAATGGGTAATGAGAGAATATAAAAGAGTTGAAGCTGGTGGATCTGATAAAGCCTGGAGTAAAAGAGTTAATTATGCATAAGATGATATACAAACTTAATACCTTTTTTAAGAAACTTTTTAATTAGAAACTTTCCAATACGGACAGGAATAAGGATAGGAGCAGCCAGAATATCAAAACAAAGAATACTAACATCCACTCCCATATCAATCGTGTTATCCGCATTAGCTTGTTTCTTGATCCATCTATTCATAGATCTTAATAATTCTTTTTCTTCCCATATCTANCTCNGTCTCAGCTTCTACAATATCGCAACTCATTTTGACTCCATCTTGATCTTCACCTATAGACCTGGTAGCTACACGCTTGTCCATGAGGCATTGACCAATATCTTCTTTGAATGAGTGTTCAACAAGTTTATTGTTAAGTATTAGGCATAGAGCAACAACTGTTTCAATCATGGGTTCCGTTTCCTCTTAACTTATCTACTAATGATTCTAAATCTATAATACGTTCTTCTAAAAACTGTACCTGTAGATCTAATGCAGTAATACGAGGAAGTTCATCTTCAACATTACCTTTAATNTTTTCTTGATTCTTAGAAAGAAACTCCAANAACATAAACTGCTCCTGNTCNATAGGCTTTTGNGTAGNTGGCTTCAAGTAAATCTTGTTGCATAAGNTGTAGTTCTGTTTCTATAATATTAAGTCGCTCAATGACNCCAAACCCGAACCAAGCACCCACAANAANANNNCCAATAATANTGATAAGATTACGAGCTGGCATNGAGATAGNGGTGTTTTCANTTATGTCTAATTTTTTCATACCNNATCNAANTNNACANNTTTACCCTCACAGAAATATTCAAATGATTGCATATTCATATCATCTATGTTTCTAAATTTTTCTAGTAAGCTATCTACCAATATTACTTTGTTATCAAATAAATGTTGTTGACAGGCACTTTCGGAAATAAATTGAATATCTTGTAAGTAAGTATTTCTGTATTGATCTCCTTCGTACCACATCATAACAGTTAGGATCCAAATCATTTTTTAACTAACGATCCACCGAAGTAGAGTCCGATAATAGCTGATACAAGATTAGTATCTAATGGTGTAATGACTATACCTCTATGAGCCATAGGCACCCACTTCATTACATCTTTACCTTCAAAGAATAAGAAACCAGGATTCCATTCTGTATATCCAACAATGACTTGTGCTTGTGGATCTATCAATGGAAGTATCTTAGGNANTACAACAATAGCAAAGATAGCAGTTAGTGCTATGATTCTTCTTGTCCATTGGAATCCTACATTATCATATTCTCTTGCTTCTTTAAATGCTTCAGTTTGTACTTCAGCTCTTTGTATAAGAAGTTTTTGTTCAGCTTGTTTAGCTTTAATGGACTGACTCCAGATGGACATCACCCCTCCTAGGACTGTAGATCCTAGCATAGTAATCATTTCAAAAGGCATTTAGTTCTCCAAGTAATAAGACTTTATGAGTTCATCTATAACCAAACCTTGTATTGTAGACGCAGTACCATCACCTCTACGAGGTGCAGCAGCTGCCATTCTCTCTAAAGACTTATCTAAGTTTTTTCTTATTTGTAATCGTTCAGTAATATCGTCAGATAAATCAATCAGCATATCACTAAATACTGTTCCTATTTTCATATCACTCCAGATACGAACAACTCTAGGCATCATATCTTTAGGATCATATCCTATGTTTACATAGAACTTATGATTATCCATTTCATATTTTCTAGTTACTCCAGGTCGTCTATTGCTTTCAGGCTCATACATGATCGGTTCCTCAGTTAAGTTGGTTTGCTCCGTTGAGTAGTTGTCTTGCAAGATTAATTGCATCTTCGCTTGTGAGTCTGTTTTCTGCATAGATTCCTCTTGTTGAATTGATATATAAATAAAGTTTTTTCTTAACAATTTTTACTCCTTGTTTAGGAGTTGTCAAATATTCTAAGTCAGTTCTTTGTTCCATCTTCCACCTTTATTTAAAACCATAGGTATCAATCTTGGGAGTCCATTTAATATAACGCCACATCCAATGATCGGTCTAGATTTTTGTGTTTTCATGTACTCGAATGCTAGAGACTTAGCATCTATTAAGCATCCGACTTGCATACCCCAGTTTAAACTGTTGGGGTTACCCCAGTATTGAATATTAAAAGAACTATGATAGTGTCCTTGAACTGTTGGGCAACCATATTGTTGTGCTACTTTTAATACATTAGAATATTTACCATGACAAAAGTAACATTGTTGTCCATTAGACATAGTAATTAAAAGATCATCATGCCATTTCCATCCAGGCCCAACCTCTAAAAATTCATTGTAAGATTTCATAGCAGCTCTTGGTAGACCTGAGGCTTTTTGTCTACGATAAACTAGGCTACCATGATTAGAGTCCATAAGATCCATTTTAGGAAAGAGTTTTTCCATAGCATGGATAGTTGGCAAGGATGCTTTATGTTCATCACCTGCACTATATAAATCAGGATCTGAGTCATGGAATGATATAGCGTGTGAGTCAACCTCATCTCCTATATGTATAACACGATCTGGTTTGTATTTCTTTTTGATAGCAGAAAGGAATGCTATTAAATCTGGATGATGATACGGACAATGCGTATCAGATATAATTAGTATTGATTTGTTCATATCAAACTGTAGACCGATTTGATCTATATTGTCAAATTAGGGTTCTTATTATTAAGTAACACATTTGTGCAAATACTGTAGTACCAATAAACCATACTAGAGCTTTGAGTTGACGCATATCTTTTTCGACATGATAGAGATGATTATCCTTGAGGGTATTGAGTTTTTGATCCATCAACTCTAGTTTACCCTCAATACGGATAATTGCTTCTCTATTCTCCTGTTCCATTTTCCTCTTTCTTTTCTTCTTTAGGAAGATTGTCTTTCAGAAGTTTGGTGTAATGTTCTGCTAAAACATTTAATTCATCATTTTGTATTGTAAGTTGATTACGTTTATTTGCTATAGCTTGCATTTGAATTAAAGCAAGTTTACCTTGATCGTTCAATTTACTTTCATCATATTCTTTTTCGTCTAATGTAAACATATTATCTCCTTTATTGATTTGCTTAAATATAGCAAATTAAGCTGTTCTTTTCCACATATAAACTACAATATATGGTTGAACAATAGTGTGAGCATCTCCACTTCCCTTGGAATCTGTTTTCATTGAAAATCTAGATCCATTACCAGATCCACCTGCTGTAGCATAATCTCCTGTAGATGTTCCATTAACTCCAAACTCACTAGCTACTTTTCTATTTCCAGTATCATCAATAAAACTACCTGTTCCATGAAAGTGTGTTGGCATTTCAGCTTCAGTTAATGCGTGTGTTTTAGAACCACCAGTTTCTTCAGCAGTATCAAAGTCTGAATCACTACTATCAATACCTACAGGTACACGACCTGCACCAAAAGCAGCCCATGTTCCAAATCCAAGTAATGTTGCTGGATTAGTTGAACTTGTAGCATTAATATAAACAGAGCCTACTGGATAGACTGTTCCTAATATAGAGTCAGCGAGTGTACCAGATATTGTACCACCAACTGTAACATTACCTGTAGTTGTTAGTGTATCAACATAAGCATCTTTAAATCTTTTAGCTGTTGTTCCAAGGTCTACATCACTATCAGTAGTTGGTCCAATGCTTCCATCTTTAACTTCTACTTGTGCTGTTCCTCCTACAGTAATATCTACCTGATCATCTGTAGACGCAGATATAAAACTATCTTCATCATCATCTAAGATAACTCGACCACCACCAGCTTTCATAGCTGGGCCAAGTTCTACTTTAGTAGGGTTTCCAGAGGCAAGAGATATACCTGATAAATTTACAGTTAAAGTTGGACTAGAATAACTACTGCTACTAATAGCACCGGTAACTGTGCTACCACCACCATCAAGTATTCTAATTGGTCTACCAGCATAATATATACTTGTTAAATCTGAAGATGATGTAATTGTTATAGTGTCAGCATCAGTACGAGCAACTGTATATTCACCATCACTATCACCATACTCTATAAATCCTTCACCAATTTGATTGTACATACTACGCATATTAGCCATAGTTTCTCTAGCTGCGTTATTAACGTCAGATGGAGCCATGCCTTCTGCAAAGTTTGTACTTTGTACTGTTTCGTTATTACTAGCTGTTGTACTGTATTTACCTACGCCTGTTCCAGCCATATTGTTATTCTCCTATTTGATATTAAGACCTGGATATTTGTATTGTCTACCTTCAGGATAAACAGGGTGTCCAAATTCTCCAAGTAAAAAATTAATTGCATCCTGAAAATGTACGCCATCTTTCATCATTTGTTGTATAGGGTTTCTAAATGCAAATGGTATAAAAGATTCGCCTATTTGTTGTCCATAATCTCTAGCTCTATATAGTGAAAATAAATCTTCTTCACTTATAGGACTAGGCCAAGGACTTGTTAAGAATCGTTTATTAAATAATAATTGTTCTGTTAGTTTAAGTGTACTACCTTGTTTAGATACTAAGGTTTTATATGGGTGTACAGCCCAATGTAAAGGTTCCATCATTTGTTTTGAGAACACCATAGTATCTCCATTACCTAAATCTATTTTAGTTGGATCTTTGTTTTCAAATAATGATTTACCAGTAAAGATATATTGTAATGCACTACCTAATGTAGCATATATCAAACCAGCTCTAATAGCATATGCTTGATAAAGTTTTCTAGCTACAGGATCTTTGTTAAGACCTGGTAATGCTTTATATAAAATTCTAAAGTTAGATAATGTCCAGTCAGGAGCAAACATCATTAACTGTAATACTCTACGACCTGAAGGAGTTAATGCAGTACCAGCTATTTTTTTCATTAATGGTGATTCTACATTCTCGTATAATCTTCTCCAATTTAATCCACCATAGGCTTCATTAGTAAACATTGCTGCTTTTTTATCTAACTCAACTAATGGTATATCTTTGTTCTTAGGATCTCTTAATAATTTTAATCTAGCAGTTTGAAATGTATACAACTTGCCTGAGTTATAGACATGATCCCATGTTACATCATCAATAAACTTAAATGGTTTTACAACTAACTTATCTATACCTTGAGACATAGTCCATTTTAATAAAGGACTACCTATTCTATCTGCTAGTCTATTAGCACCTTGAACCATATCATAAAATGCGTGGTGTCCAATATCATCAGGATGTGAAAATACTACACCAGCTCTAAGACCAGCTTCATAATCATCAAAGTTGCCACCTTCAGTTATCATTCTTTTAGCTGAGTTCTTACCAGGCTTAAAATAACTTATTGGTACATTCAATGCTTTTGTAACACCAACCCCTGCAAATATCATAGACTCCATAAGCGCAGCTGCATGAAAGAAAGAATAGCCTACACTAAATCTTTTTTGTAAAAAGTTTATATTTGATATAGCTCTAAACAATCCCTTAGATTCAGTAGAGTCAAACATTAATTTTAAATGAGGTGCAGCTTCTTTATATACAAATGGTGCTGTTATTCTACCATCATCATATGCTTCATCTATAAGTTTGTTTCTTAATTTTAGTTTTTCTTTTGGAGGTATTGTTTTATTTCTTAAGTTAGAATCTTTTAACATTTTATCAAGAATTTTTTTATCACTTTTAGTGTATTCACTTCTTGTTGTACCATCTTTCTGTTTAACTTTTACAGGTTTAATAATACCAAACATTCGAGCATTGCTCTCTATAGTTTCATTTATATTGTTTTCTATTTGGAAATTAATTTTTTTAATTGCTTCTACATTTTTAGGATTATGTGATTCAAATGCATGGTGTCTAAATTCTACATAGTCTTTAGCATTAACATCTTTGGGTAATACATCATACATAAACTTATATGGATTGCCATCTGTTGTAACTCTACCATTTATATCAGAGTTAAATAATGTTTTAACTATTCTACGTTCACCTAATGCTCTATTTACTGCATTATTATATAAAGATATAATCTCACCAAGGTTAGTAGTTCTAGCTTCTAATCCTAATGCTCTACCTTCTGCATAACTGTTAATCTTTTTACTATTTTCAGATGCAAGTCTACCTTTATATTGTGCTATATTAGCACTATCACTTAAGAATGATTGTAGTTTTTTAATAATAGATTCTTCTGATTCAAATGCTGATGTTTGCCAGAAACCAGGTAAAAAGTTTTTTCTAAATCTTATCAATAAATCATTATCAGTTAATACTTTATGCATCTTAGCAAAATAATCTTGTGCTGCATTAGCTGCTTTTAGTTCTATTGAAGATAATTTAATAGACTTATCACCTTGAATCCAATCAAGTATAGCTATTTGTCTATTAGGATTTGTAATAGGAAACTCTTTATTAAATAATTCATTTAATCTTCTTGATGTTGCATTACCTACTTTAGTAAAGTTATCATAGTCATCCATAGCATAACGACTAATGCCTTCACCCTTTATTTCAGATAAAGTTCTTTTAATTTTACCAAGCTCTGCAAGATCTTTTGTTCTTACATTTTCATTTTGATAAAATTTAATTTGATCTTTAATACCTGTGTTCTTTAAATTTATACCTGAGTTTTTTACTTCTTGTCTAAACAAAGTTAAATCTTCTTGAGTTGCTGTACTTACAAAATCTTTTCCTTTTTTAACATTAAGGTATCTAGCGTATGCTTTATTAGCAAATTTATAAAAACCTATAGTACCTGCACCTATTGATCCTGCAATAACTGCTTTCTTAGGATCTTCATAGCCTATATAAGAACCACCAGCTGCAACACCACCTACAACAGCAGGCAATATAGATGCATCATATATTTTTTTAGTAAGTGTAGTTTCATTATTATAGTTAATTACTTTATTAATGCCTTTAGCAATAGAATCCTCAACTTCATTCTTTATAGCTGTAGTATATTTATTGCTATATGTAGTATCAGGACTTAATCTTTCTAAATTACGATCTAAGAGTGAATTAAAACTATTAGGTATTCCTTTTTCATTTATCTTTAGATCATTTAGTTGTGCAATAGAACCTTCATCTCCAGCTTCTGCTTTTGCAGTAATATATTTAATAGCTTCTTTTGTATTGGCAGCTTCATCAGTATGTCTACCAATAGTATTAATTGATCCACCAAATACCATACCTAATGCTAAACCACCAGCACCACCTAATGCAGTTTCTACTGCAACTCTATTAGTATCTAGTTCACCTTTTTCACCTAATTGTTGTATAACAGAATAAGCAGCAGCTTCAGGAACAGCAGCAGTACCAATAGCTACACCTCTTTGTATCTTTGGAACTTTTGCTAAAACTTTATTAGCCTGCATAAATTTTGCTAATGCATTACCACCTAGTAAGTATGGAGTAAATATAAGATATGGATCTGCCATAAATGCATTTACTAACTCACCAGCCATTTGTCCTGGATTAGTTTTTACTGCTTCTTGTAATGCTTTAAAGCTGAATGGTTGTCCTTGATCTAATAGATAACCATAAAGTTCTAGTTTTCTTTGTGCATTTATATATTCAGGTGTACCTTCTAAGTCAGGATTAGCTTCAATAAAATCTTGCGCTCTCTTAGCTTGTACTTCTTGTGTATCACCAGTAACAAAATTATAACTTTGTCGTATAATAGATTCATTAAACAAAAGATCTAGTGGATTTCTTAGTGTTTCAAAGAAACCTTTTTGTTGTGGAATATTGTTATCATTAATTCCTGATCCTATATTTGATAGATCTATTCCAGAACCTATGTCACTAAAATCTAAGCCACTACTTATATCTGATAAATCTATACCTGAACCTATGTCTGATAAATCTAATTTTACCATTTTATCTCGGTATAAAACCTGCTTCTTCAATAGCTTGTCTAGCTTCAGCTTCAGTAAAATCAAATCTTTCCATTACTTCTTTAATAGATTTACTTTTTGTATATTTACTAGCATCAACTGTAGCTGGTACTGTTTTATCAAAGAACATAAAACCACCATCTTTAATTATTTTTTCTTTATTAATAGATCCTGTTTCTTCTGCTTTTTTCATTGCCATATCTATAGCTGCATTTAAACTTAAACCTCTATCAACACCAAATTCAACATCTTGAACAAGTAAAGATGATAGTGCTGCTATTTGTCTTGCAGGTATTGTTTCTTTATCTACACCAGGAAAATACTCAGCAGTAATACGATCTTCTAATTGTGGAATTAAACCTCTACCACTTGTTGCAAAATCAGCTTTCTTATCTTTAGATTTACCAGCAACTTCCATTTGTTTGTTACGAAAATCTATAGTAGATTTTTTATATGCATTATCTAATAGAGCTTTTAGTTGTTGATTTCTAAATTTACTGTTACCCACTAATGCTTCAGCTAAATTCTCACCTTTTTGTCCTCTATTGTATATGTCTAATCCAGCAATTACATTTCTATATGCTTCAGGATCTTTATCTTGTAGAGTAAATATTTTATCAACAGCATCAGTTAGTTTACCCATAAAGGTTTTTTTATTTGGTTCTGCATAGGCTTCATTAAGTTCTTTAATTGGACCTATTTTTGGAATCTTACCACCTTCTTTTTTTTGAGGATCCTGTATTCCACCTGATAAATCTGTATCTGGTTTTGCTGTTTCTAATGATGGTTCATCAAATCTATAGCCACCTATAGCATGTGGAACTTGTTCTGCTTCTCTTGCTAGTCTAGGATCAACTTGACCTTCACCATATCCAACAGTTGCAGGTTTTGTCATTTGTGATAATGATCCTAATGCTGTTACTCCAAGTAATCCAGGAAATGCAATTCCACCACCACCAAATTTTTCTACTGGTAAAGTACCACCTCTTTTATCTCCAGGGCCTATATCTAAAGCTCCTGTTGAACCATAAACAGGCATAGATGAAAATGATCCACCTCCTGTTGCAATATCTTTTATATTTAATGGTATAATTGGGTTAAATCCTATTGTCATAATAATCTCCTATCCTAATAATCCTGCTAGTCCACCAAAGATTGCTCCTGGTGTACCAAACATACTATGTCCAACTTGTCCTAAACCAAATGCACTAGTTAATGGATTAGCTTGTGGTGCATATTGAGTTGTTGGCATACCAAATCCAGCAGCTGAAAATGGAAACTGTGAAAACCTAGTCAATCTGTCATAAGGTGCTTGTTGTTCAAAATTAAATCTATTGATACGATCTTGTAATTCTCTAGCTGCAAGATCTTCATAAGCAGAACCAACTCCACTAATCCCAGATATTCCTGCAAGTCTCCTTGCATCAAAAGCATCTTGTAATCCAGGTAATGCACCTGCTGCTTGAAACTGTCTACTCAAACCACTTTCTCTAGATTGTAGTTCTCTACCTCTTTCTAAAGATGCTTGTTGAGCTGCTATTGGTGCGTATGCAGCTCCAACGCCTCTTGCTGCTGCTTGTTGCGCACCAGGGCTTGTTCCTGTTCTACCCATACCGCCAAACTGTGATTGAATATCACCCATAACATCACCAACAATACCTGATCTTACATCTGATAAATAATCAGCTTGAGGTGTTAATTGAGAATATGCACTAGGCATAGCTCCAGATGCAAATCCACCTAATGTACTACCTGCCATACTATATAAAGAACTTGGTCCAGCCATTTCAGTTCCCAATGTTTTAGCCATATCTAATGCAGCTGTTGTTTCAGGTGCAAATGGTACTACTGTAGATCCAGGATAGTATGATGAGCCTACACCGCTAGCATATAATTTAGCAGCTTCAGCCATAATATCTTTAATGTAAGGTTCAGCTGGTTCATATACACCACCACCTTCCATTATTACTTGTGGATCACTTCCTCCAAATGACATATTTTAGTCCTCCAATTTTCTTTCTAATAAATAATGTGTTATTTTATAATCGTATTTTTTAAGTATGCGAGACCAACCTGGTCGAGCATATGTTTCTAGATGAGTACAACCTTCTTGTTTGGCGTAATCTTCTAGTGTAGTAATTTTATCTTGCCAAGATTTTTTATCTTTGCCAGTCACTATAAATAAATTTAATGATTTTGTATTACTACGTTTTAATATCTTAGTTACTATACAACCTTGATATTTATTTTTTCTTTTTTCATTCCATAAAATCCATAACTGAGCTTTACCTTCATGTAATTCTTTTTGTATATCTTCTAAGTTATAGTGATTACCAGAATACTTTAATGCTTTTTCAATAGACTCATTAACAAATAGTTCAACTGATTTAATATTTTCTGTAGGTATAAATACAGGTATTGTCATGTAATTTCTAATATAGATATTGTTCCACTAAAATGATCGGCAGAATCAGCTTCTAATCTTAATATATCACCAGATTCTAAAACTATAATACCATCAGATATGTCCTGAGAAGCACCTGAGTTTAATGTGTGTTCATCTATTTGAAACTCTGTAGTAACAGAACTATCATAAACATAACCTTTGATAGTATGATTACCAGCACCATAATTTACTGCATGAATATTTTTAACTAAGCAAGTAGACCCAGAAGCACAAGTATATACATCTGTTTTATTTGTATTTGTTAAATTAAATTGTGCGTTTTTATAATTATGTGCCATTACTCTTTATCATCCTCATCTACTCTTTTCCAAAATTCGTCAAGGGCATTATGTTCACAATTAGAACAACCACAACTTTTACATTGACCATTGTTGCTACAATGACATTCATGTTCGCAGTTTTTACATTGCATATTAACCTCCAAAGAACCAAGCAGCTACCTCATAATTTTCATCATTATGATAGCGTACTAGTTGATTTATAATATCTTCAAGAACTAATTGAAAGTTTGCTTGGTTATCTAAGTCTTGATAGATAAATTCTAAATTACGTTCACTTGTCATGTGTATCTACCACCTTTTGCTCTACCACCTGCACCACCTGGTCCAGCACTTCCTCCAGCTTTACCCCCAGATCTTCCTCCTGCTTGACCACTTCCTCTATCTCCACGACTACCTGATCTTTTCTGTGCATCACTAATACCGCCAGATACATCAGTATCAGTAGAACTTGGGCCTGGTTTACCATCACCTTTATCAGTATTACTTACTAAGTCTGATAGTGAAAACTCTTTTACTGCATCTACTACTTTACCTACTATTCCACCACTTTTAATATAATCACCTATTGAAGATGTTACTGGTTTCATAGCATCAAAGGTATTGACTAACACATCTCTAGGTTTACCAATATTTCTTATTCTGCCATATTCATCATAAGCTAATCCCAATCCTGGTGCTGGACTAAATCTATCTCCATATCTACCAAATCCTAATTGTGGGCCTTCACCTCTAGGATCATCTCCAGATCTACCACCAGATAGTACATTTGGTAAAGTTTGTATAGGCATAGGTTCTTCTGTAGTTTCTCTTAATCTACCAGTAGCAGGATCTATTTCACTTTCTCCTGTACTGTATATAGATTCAAATGGACTTGATCCTGGAAAGAAACCTTTTTGATCTGTTCTATATGTACCCATATATTCAGGTATAATCATTTCTGTTCTTCCAGTTACAGGATTTGTAATAAATTGTATTTGTTGTCCAGGTTGTGTTGCGTCTTGTCTAATAGTTCCTGATTGTGTATTACTTAACAAACCAGAAGGTACAGGAGTTTCAGGAAAATACTCTGTAACATTTGGATTAGGAATATTAATTCCTTGATCTCTATCATCTATTCCATCATTATTATAGTCTCGAAAATCAGCAGTTCTTACATTTCCAAAACCTGNTTGTNCANTAGGCATAACATCATTACCAAATGATCTTCTGCTTTCAGGGTAAGTAATAGAATCATATCTTTGTCTTATTCTATCAAAGTCGATTGGGTTTCCAATAAGTGCCATTATCTATATCCTTCTTTAATTGCTTCTATGTCAAGTCCTTGTGCATCTGACCAAGTTGTTGATGCAGGTACTTGAATGTTAATTTTAAAATATCTTGCAGATCTATGGAATGGTATTGTTCCTGTAGAGTGCATACTAGTTTGTCCAGAATTAGATGCAGTATCTGACACTCTGTTTCTAAATGATATAGAGCCAGTTGCAGACGAAGTATCTATAATAGGTCTTACATGAGTTAATAAAGATCTACTTTGTGGAAATATCTCTGTTTCTCCTGTACCAAGTTCACAAGCCAATGTATTACCATTAAACTGTCCAAGAAAGTGTGATGTATTAAATACACCAAAACTTGTTAGTCCACCTGAAAATCCAGCATCATCAAAAGACACACTAATTTGTTCTATGTTGTTTGTACCAGAAGCTGGAAAGTCATCTAATTGTTCTAGTGTTTTACCTTCTGATAAATTTTGAAACATTAACTCATGGTCAATTTCTACTACTGACCATCTTCCAGTTTCATAATGAAATACTAATATCTTATCATTTTGTGTACTAGCTGTTAGTCCAGTACGAGACGGATAAGACCAACATACTAATTTATTTTCTTGATCTACTGATGCTCTTACTCTTTCTCTTAGGTCTCTTTTAAGATCACCTTGAAAGAAACGATCTACTTTACCATTACCAATAGGTTTAGATACGTTTCCATCAGTAACATAAAAACCATCTTCAGATAAAAAATATACAAGATTACCAACTTTAATTACATTTTTACCTTGAACAGCACCTCTGTTATCTTCAATACGTCTGAAAGAAAATATAACATTACCACCTCTAAAATCCATTCTGGTAATTCTATTCTCTTGGAATATCAAACCATACTGTCCACCAACAATACCTGTAATAACACCACCTTCAGGTAATGTTTCAGAGTCTGCTTGGTTTATTCCAACAGTCCATGACGTAGCATTATTAAAGCTAGACCATTGTACTACATTTTGTGCAGTAGGTTGAAATCCTGTAACAACAAAATTACCTACAACAGCAGCGTGTCTAAATGTAGGAGGTGATCCACCTAATGCAGCAAAGTCAGATGATGTTCCCATAGTCCAGGCTTGAGGAGCTTGAGTACCATTAAAGGCAATAACTGTTTCACCAAACTTTATAAAATCCCAATAGTTATTACTAGCTGTGCTAAATGTAGTACCACCACTCTCATCAACAAATGAGTTAGCAGTAAGTTTATATAATTTAGTAGCGTCACCTGCAAATATAAATACATTACCACTATCATCTTTAAATGTAGCAGCTCCTTGGCATCTTGCAGTCAAAGCATTACCACTAGATTTTTGAATACTTTTCCAAGGTCTGTAACTATTTACAGCTGGGTATACATTTTTGGCTTCTGTTGAACCAGGATTCAAATGATCTGGTAAGTCAGGCAGCCATTCTCCAAAAGGTACTTGCATTATTTTACGTTATCAAAGTTATTAATATTAATGTCTGTTCTTTGTATTAATGGTGATCCATTATATTTATCTTTTTCATCAACTGCTTCTACTTGTTGTAAAGCTGTTTCATACTGTGATTTAAACTGAGCAATAGTAGTTTGATCCATACCTCTAATAAATGTAGATGCAAAATATAATGCACCATACAAATATACATCAGGATGATTTGTTAATATATGATTAGTAGTTGTTGTTCCATCAATGCTATCAAATGCTTTGTAGTATGTTAATCTAGCTGTATATGCAGTATCAGGTGTAGGACTAAATCTAAAATTAGATCCTTCAATAGAATACATTTTAGGAACTCCAGATCTTTCAAAGCCAGCAGTATTAGCTTGATGATATGCAGTAGTTAGTTCTAATGTTTGGTCAGGTGTAGAACTAGTTAAGATAAAACTACGAGCTTGTAAAAATCCTGTAGGTAGAGCTTCTGTTTCTGAGTCTACTGTAAATGATGTATCAACTGTTTCCATGTTTCTAACTCTTAATCTACGATTAAAGTCAGCTTCTGTTAAGTCAATAAAATCATCTATCTCAGATGTTAAATCATCTCTAGCTAGGAAATTAGCTATAGTTGTTTTTAAGTTTGCGTAATTGTTTAAAGCCATTATAACTTCTTATCTCCTACTCTAAAGTTTTGGAACTCATTACTATTAATCATTCTTTTAATAATGCTACGTTGATCGTCTTTATGTAGCTTGTACCAATTAGAATGACCAAATAGTTCTTTTGTTTTTATTTGTAAGGCAATCAATGGTATTTGTGCAATACGCTGAAAGTCACCTCGTTGTTCGTTAGCTCTATGATTACGAGCTATTTTATTATCTTTTAATATGTTAGTTGTATCTTGAGATTTTCTTACAACAAGTTTTCTTGTTGATCTATCAATGTGAACAGGTTGATTACTATCGTAAATATTTTCCATTAAGATAAACTATTAACATCAAAACTATTGTCAACTGTATCAACTGCTGGTGGGTTTAGGAATACATTATGTTTTTTTGCAAACATATCATCCCAATGTGCCTCATCCATAAGTGTTAATAGTTCAGCTTTAGTATAGCTACCTGGTACTTTTGATGGTGCATCTATCTTTTCAGATTTACTAAATGTATGAGAAAAGTCACCATCAGTATACTTATACTCAACTGACCATTCTGTTACATTACCATCAGCATTTGTTTTAGGTTTAGCTGATACCCATGTTTTAGTTACTGCCATATTATTCTCCTTTTAGAGTGTTTACTTCTTGTTGTAGAGTTGTTACTTGAGCCGACAACTCTTGTACGGCTTTTATTAATGGTGTAATAAACATTTCTCTTGATATTTCTTGACCATCTGCACTTTCTGACCAACCATTAAATGTATCATTACCAACTTTATCCATAGCTTTTTTTACATCTTGAGCTATTAGTCCGTGTATTAAAGTTTCTGTATCTTTTTCACCTTTATTTAAACGAGTTGCTTGAAACTCAGAGTCAATTTCTGATTTTGGTTTCCAATTAAATGTAACTGGTTTTAATTCATTAATAAAATTTAACCCTAAATTATCTTCATTAATATTTTTTTTAAGTCTTTCATCAGAAGATTGAGTCCAAGTATTATTAGCAGTATATGAGCAATTAATTGTTCCACCACTTGAACCAAGAGTTACTCTGTTGTCAGCTATACCAGTTAAATTATTACCAATAACAATTTGATTTTCTGCATTATTAACACTAGTTCTAGCATTATTACCTATAACTGTGTTTCCAGTACCAGTAGTTAGAGCAACTGTATCCTGACCAGCTTGATGACCGATGAATGTATTAAGACCACCAGTTGTTACAGAATTACCAGCATTATACCCTAAAGCAGTATTACCATCAGCAGACGTTATTTGTTTTAGTGCAAAATTTCCTACGGCAACATTGTATTCTCCGCCATTAACTCCTGTGTCCATAGTCTGTAATCCAATAGCCATATTATGACCTTCTGTATCACCAGTCTTATATGCCTCTCTACCTATTGCAGTTATACCAGCACCACTTGTATTAGCTAATGCAGATTCAGAACCAAATGCAGTACATTCGTGGGCTGTGTTTACATAACCAGCTCTGTAACCCATAATTGTACAATTTTGTGCTGATACTATATCTTCACCTGCTTCCATTCCTACACAAGTATTTTTAACACCAGTAGTTGTTGCGTGTAATGTTCTTGCTCCAATACCAACATTTGTATTACCAGATGTCATATTTTGACTAGAATTTGCTCCGATACCAATATTATTTGCACCAGTTACGACACCAGTTCCCGCGGCATTATTTCCTATAAATACATTACTAGATCCTGTCGTTAAAGCAGAACCAGCTTGATAACCTATTGCAATATTTTCATCACCAGACGTTAGTGCGTCTAAAACATAGTTACCTATTGCTACGTTGTATTCACCACCAGCTATTGAGCCGCCTAGTGCACCTTCACCTATTGCAAGGTTATCGTTTTCAGTGTCAGCAGCATCATACGCTTCAGTACCTATTGCTATTATTCTTGATCCTGAAGTATTAGATTTTGCAGTTTCTTTACCAATAGCTATGTTACCAGTGCCCGTGGTGTTTCTTAAAGTTTGATAACCAACAGCTACGTTGTTGCCACCACTATTACAATTTTCTAAAGCTTGTTTACCTACGGCCACGTTTTGGCTACCAGAAGTAGTGTCTAATAATGCTTCAGTTCCCACGGCAACATTACCAGCACCACTTGTAAGATTTTTTAATGCTCTTCTACCAAATGCTTCATTTTCAGCACCAGTAACAATTCCAGCTCCCATAGCCTCAAAACCAACAGCTGTGTTAGATGTGCCAGAAGTTAAACCACCACCAGCACTATATCCCAAAGCTGTGTTGTTATCACCAGTTGTAATTGCGTCCATAGCCTGTATACCATAAGCAGTGTTGTTTTGTGCTGTATTATCTGTTGCTGAAACATCGTGGGTATAGATAGATGTATTATTACCATCACCTCTATAAAAAGGAATACCAGCAACACTAGTAGCTGTACCTGTTGCACCTATTGTACCACCAGCATCAGTTACTATTGATCCAGTAATGTCAACACCAGAAGAAGTTGTTTCGAATTTTTTTGCATTTGAGTGATATAATTCTACTGCACCATTTTCTATAAATTTAGCATAATCATCATTATCTGTTTGTGATTTTAAAACAATTTGTTGACCTCGAATATGAAGATTAGACGAACCACTTTCTTCAATAAAAGATACATCATTTGAACTATTGTGATAAATTTTCAAATCACCACCAGCTCCAAAAACTAACTCACTATCATCACCTAACTTAACATCATGATTAAATGTAGCTGTGCCAGCGTCTGACATATCAAGTGTTAGTGCTGTAATTTGAGATGCACCATCTAATCCTCTAAATTGTATATCTTTATCTGAAACATCTGTAATAAATAAAAAGTCACCACTTGAGTTTACAAAATGTGCTATGTCAGTTCCTGCATCTTTAAAATACCAATCACCACCATCAGCATCTAGTATAATGTCTCCAGCAGAATCTAATGTAAAATCTCCATCAGAGTCTATTTCTGCAATGACAGGTGTTGTTAAAGTTTTGTTGGTTAATGTTTGTGAACCAGTTAGGGTAGCAACAGTTGAGTCAATAGAAAAAGTAAGATCATAAGGATCTGCATCAGAACCATTGTCAGTATCTGTCCAATTAATATCTATACCACCACCTTCAACAAACTTAACTTCATTATTGTTGTTAATTGTAACTTCAGTTCCATCTCCATCTTCCAATACAAATTGAAAAGATGCTGATTGTAGATTAGATACAGTTATTTTTTTAGTAACACCAGCATCAGTATCAACAATAGCTAATACATCATCATTAGCTGGTGATGTTAATGCTGTTAATTCACTAATTTTACTGTCAGCCATTCTTTACTCTCTTTCTTAAAACTTTGTTTCTTTCTTTATTTTTTATTTTTTGTTGAGAAGATTTCTCTTTCTCTTTTAATATCTTTACAAGCTCGTCAAATTTCATTTACCTTGTCCAACATAACGTTTAAAGTTTCTACGTTTCTGTTTATTCTTAGGTCTTGATCTAACAGATTGTCCAATCGAAGTTCTTTTCTTAGGACCAGGTACGTGTGCTGAATATGATTTTGTTTTTTTTGCCATTAATTAGGTATTGGTCTACCACTAAATACAGTACCCACCGCTTGTTCTAATCGAAGGTTTGATCCTTCTTCCATTAATAAATATGTTCTATCTTCTAATTGCAAGACATCATTAGGTACATCTGTCCTACGATCACGATAACGATCTTGTCCTCTTATAGAAAATCTTTTCATCTATTGTGTTAGTTCAGTAACTCTTGCAGTTCCAGTAACAGATCCTACTCTTAGGAATGCTACTTTAGTACCTGGAGTAACTCTAAAATACTCAGGTGTGTATGCAGGTACAATTAAACTTGATGATGTAGCAGTTGGTGCAGATCCAAACTCTACATAAGCATCTACTGTACATACAATTCTAACTTCTCTAGTTTC
>FUFK010044593.1_pt1 | contig 18961 bp, 38 predicted proteins | sample 1021851 | NCBI WGS metagenome assembly FUFK01 (sample SAMEA51879418, study PRJEB19060) | metagenome
TCTTAATGGGTCAACAAGCATAGCATAGGATTTACCACCACCTGCAGCTCCTCCATAAAGAACATCTTTTTCACCTGCAGCAAGAAAGTCTGTTTGTGGTCCTTCATTAGCATGAAAGATTACATTATTTTCTTTTATTACTTCTTGTATATTAGGTGATGCTTGTTCTAGTTCTTCTTCAGTTACTACTTTTGATGTAGTATTTTCGGTAACTTTTTTAAGAACTTCTTCTTCTGTTTTTAGTTTAGATTCTTTGTAGGCTATACGTTTTTTAGCTTTTATTAATTCTTTTTTGTTTTTAGCTAGTTGTTGTTTTCTTTTTTGTTCTGGAGAATACTTATATTTTACTTTAGGTCTAGGTGCTTTTTCAACTATTTTAGATAACCCTACATGACTTATTTTTCTGCCAGTTTCTTCTGTTATTAAGTCTGCTGCTTTTCGTAATGAATATTCTTTATTAATTACAGACTGTACATATTTGTTTAGGATTGTTAGTTCTGATTCTATAGGTTCTAAGTAACCTTTAATATCACTTAGTTTATAACCAAAGGGTATGGTTACACTTTTTTTCTTTATGTATCCTTCTGGAATTGATGACATTACCTACGTTTACCTTTGTGTAAACCATGTTTAGCGTGTTGTTTACCTTTTCTAGTAGCTGCTCTTTTCTTTCTATTAGCTGCTGCTAGTTTTCTTCTGCCTTTAGCTGTAGACTTTAATCTTTTTATTTGCTCTTCTGGAGCATAAACTTCACCAGTCTCACTAGACTTTTTACCACTAGGAGTTCGCCATTTTTGTTTAGTCCATGTTCTAAGACTTTTTTGACTTTGCTTTAATGTCATTTTCTTTTAATACTTTTCTCCATTCTTTATATGGGTAAAGCTTTTGGGTTACTTCATCCCAGTATAAACCTTTAACTTCTTCCATGTTTTTTTCTTATTGCTTCTTTGCCTTTTTTGGCGATTTTCGCTTGTTGCGTTTTACCTGCGACTTTGGCTCTTTGTTCCAACACAGTAAGAATTTGAATCTTACGTGCAAAAGGTTTCTTAATTCTTTTAACTTTAGCCACAGTTTTCCTAGCATCTGCTGGAGTTTTGTAAGCAATTCTAACAGTATCTTTTGGATTTTCATCAGTATATAATCTCCTCCCACTTCCTTTGGGTTTTTTTCCTGTTCCTACTTTAGGGTCTTTTTTTTTCTTTGGCATTATTTATAGCCACCACCTTTAGCTTTGTATTGTTTAGCTAAAAGCTGGGCTTTCCGAGCTGACCATTGACCGGGTTTACCTCCTTTAGAACCGGCTTTGATTCTCTCGAAAAGCCTCTTACGCATTGTTGGCTTGGTATAATTACCAGCTTTATTTACAGTCGACTTCTTTTTCTTAGTCGTTGTCTTTTTTCTTGGCATTACTTTTCTCCTTATTGAAAATTTTATCCCAGTTATCACTAAACTCATCACGAGTTATGTAACCGGGTTTACCTTGATTACGCCTCATAGACAATCTAGACTTTTGCTTATGTAAAGCTTTAAAATTAAGTTGTCCTAGATGTGGCATTACGTTTTCCTTTCTTAAAAATTTTATCCCAGTTCTTTTGGTATTGTTCTTTTGATACAACTATGGGTCGAGGTTTAGAACCTTTACCACCATTAATCTGCATAATAATTATGTCTTCTATGTGCTGTTTTTTGTTCCCAATCTTTTATTGCTTGACGTATACTATCTTCTGCAAGTACACTACAATGTAGTTTAATTGCTGGTAACTCTAAAGCTGATGCTATATCTTTATCTTTGATAAGTTTAGCTTCCTCTATAGTTTTACCTTTAAGCATATCTACAAACATAGTAGAAGATGCAATCGCACTTCCACAACCATAAGTTTTAAATTTAACATCTTCAATAACATCATCATTTAATTTTAGTTGTAGTTTCATAACATCACCACATGCAGGTGCACCCACCATACTTGTAGCAACGTTAGGGTCTTTAGGGTCAAACCTACCAACAGAATGTTTCTGTGGATTGTTTAAGACACTCTCAAATCTATTTACTACTTTTTGTGAATATGCCATTAGTCAAATAGTTTCCAAATCTTATGGATTCTACCACACTTCATAAATTTATGTATCTTATCAAACATTTTTACCATTTAACTTTATTAGCCCAATAAGCTGCTGACATCTTACCTTTTTTAATATTAGCACGATGTCTAGCTTTAAAAGACTTTCTTTTCATTTTAATTCTACGAGATTCTCCAGCTTTCGGTTTACCTGCAGTCTTTGCTCCTTGTTGACCAAAACGAATAGTTTTAATCTTATCGCCTTCTTTAGCAACAACAATATGAGACTTAGTAGGATGACTAGGAGTACGTTTTGGTTTATTAAAACCACTTACTCCGGCTCTTTTTAATCTCGGGTCTTTTTCTCTAGCCATTAGTGTATTACTTCTCCTTCTATAGGAAGTTGATGACTTAACTCATGTATTTCACCAACTACGGTTAGAGCATACATGTCAGCTATTTTTAAAGCTTCTGTCATATCATTAGCTTTAATGTATGGTCCAATTAACATTTTATTATCTTGCATAACCTCAGTCAGGAATATCTTCATAATAAATCTCTTATTCCTACTCCTAGTATCCAACCAATAATAAAGAAAAGGAAGGACCAGCCGGGGTTATTATATGCAAAATCAAGGACATCACGAAGATAATTCTTCATAGTCACCTTCTTCTACATTTATAGTTTCTTTTTCAGGTAATATAAATATACCACCTTGAACATTATGATTTACATCTAATCGTTCTTTTTTACCTAAACCAACTCTGTCAAGTATTGTTTGAGCTGCTTGAAGCTTAACATTAGCTTGAGGTAACGGTTTATCACTTTCTAATACTTCAACAAGTTTAAATGCTGCTGAAGGGGCTTCTTTTGCAAGTACATCCGAGGCTAAATCAACTATTTCATGTTTAAGACTTTTGATTACTTGGTAGTGATTTCCTGAGTAACCTGCAAGTTCTGCCGAAAGTTTAAGATTTCCTTTAGTCTCAATAAGACTATTTAGAAATAATTCTTGTTTTTCCGTTAATTTTCTTTTTGTTGTTGGTAAAGACATACTGCTATTATATAGTTAAATGGGGCATTTGTCAAGTATTAATAAATATTTTATAAAGTGCTTGACAAAATGCTATTAGAACTATATAATAAGATTAAGTCTGCCGGGGGTTAAATACATATCCTAGACAAGCTACTCAGCTCTATTTAGCCCTTTGAAGTTTACAATTAAAAACTGTTAAAAATGTACGACCACTAGTATATATGTATGGGTGGGGGTGGGTGGCTCTTGCCCGACCCTACAAACTCTAAAGAGTTTGCCAAGACTACACAAGTCAAACAGGTAAAGTCTATAAAGACTTTGCAAACTCTGTAGAGCTTACCAAGATTTCAACGGAAACTCTAAAGAGTTTATCAAGCTCTGTGAAGTTTACGAAGTTTTAGGGAACTTTTAGTGCGTCATTTATAGTTCCACTAACTCTAAAGAGTTAAGCAGTCTATAAAGCATTCTAAAGCCATCTAAGCCATTTTAACCAATGGTTAGAGCCATCAAATCATGTCATGTATACGAGTTCATAGGAAAGCTCTAAAGAGCTTGGCGTAAACTTGTGTAATGCCATGCCATGTCATGTGTTTATGTGCGTTTGAAGACTTTGAAAGTCTTTATTGAGGACAAAAAAAACCCCTGTGAATACAGGGGCTCTCAGCAAGGGTGCTAGGTGGGATTATGCAAGACTTACAAGTTTCTTGTAAGCTCTCATCGCTTTCAAATCTGCACTAGGCAAAGCCTTCATGCCTAAGATTTTATCGACTTGACCGACAGTCAAAGGCGACTTAGCATCATTTAGCCTTGCTAAATAATGACCTCTGATTGTGCCGAACTTGATGTCCTTTGGACAGTTCGTAGCTTTGCTAAATTGCATCGCAATTTTCATCACGGCTCCGTATGATGCGACAGCGTCTGGATTTGAGATTTCAAACGAAGTTTGTTGTGTTGAGTTTGTCATAAGTTTTTCTCCTTGCCCTTTAGGGCAGTTAGTGCAAAGCGAAATTGCGTTTGCCATTACAAGGTAATCCTCTTGCCAAAAATTGTCAACAACTTTCTTGTGCGTGATTGTCATGCGTAGAATAATATTCTTCCTGCGACAACAGGCGAAGAAAGCGAAAATTCACCAAAAATCACCAAAAAAACTGCCAAACATTATGTGTAGACACACATGCCTGTGTAAAATTTACATCATGAAAGATATGGGATAGCAAAATATTATGCGTAAAACACATAAAGCTTTACAAATAATGTTTGGTTTATACATGTAGGCGTAATAATTATTTTTATGTGTGCATTTTCCACTTGACAAGCTCAACAGCATTTGCTAGATTGAAATGGCAACTTGGCATGGTGCTAGGTTGCTCAACACTTAGGAGTTTTTATGGAAAATTTAATGGAAATTTGTTCAGAAACACGCAGAGAAAGACTGCTTAACCCACAAATGTCAGACCACTTTTACACTAACTTTTATGGGAAGTTCGGCTATCGACCTTATGAAATCAAGGTTGGCAGAAAATGGGTGTTTATGAGAAACCCTGTGCATAAAGTTAGAATGCCATTGGCAAAGTTTAAAGTTCATGCTTTTTTGCAATGGCGACATGATGCTATGATGGATGCTTCAAGCAAAACATATAAAAATACAGGTAAATATTCAAGACCACGAGGTTGGTGGAAAAACTACGGATTTGAAAGCAATCCTAAATATTATGATTATGACAAATCACGACTTGCGTGGTAATTTAATTATTACTTGCAGGTTATCACTTGACAAGCCCTTGCAGATTTGCTACTTTGTAAGGGCAATACAGAGCCACAGGAGGGCAATATGGCACAACCAAAAGAATTAAACTTTAACGAAATCGAAAGAGAACAACTATTAGATGCGTTTATTGATGATGATGAATGTGATACAGAACATTTAGATATTACAGAGTTTTGTTTAGACTTGGATAATAACGAAGTTATTGATGATGACAAATTCAATTTCATGGAGGTATAACATGATAAAGAATGTAAAATTTAACAGTCTTGAAAAAGCCAAACTTTACCTAAAATCAGAGGGTTATCGCTATCGTGAAACACATAGCCATAAAGAGGATAGGTCTATGTTTTGGTCTAAGAGAAGTAATTGGATAATGCTGAAATCAGCTAAAGATTACTTAAATAAAACCACTATGGAACAGGGAACTGTTTGGAACATAGTAAAACTGTAGGAGATACTATGAAACTAAAAGATTTATTTAGAGACTTAGAAAAAGCTAGTGAAGCTCAACTAGATTATACTGAACTAGATAGTTATTTTGATGATATTTCTAAAGAAGAATATAGAGAGCTAGTAATGCAATTTATAGCTTTAACATTTGCTTGTAATGTTGAACAAAAAATAATAGATAATCCTTTACAAGCATTCAAAGAAGAAGTAGGATATGAAGTTATACACTAATATTTATATTATGTGTGTGATTTCCACTTGACAACTGCTCATTGCTGTAGTAAAGTAGTGGGCAATTCACAACAACAAGCCACTAGGAGGGCATTGATTATGGTAGACGCAAGTATGCATAGAGTAGTCGACATGAAAACATGGACAACAGAAATTGGAGAAGATGATGGTTCTTTTCAAGTTCAAAACTTTGTTTTTACTGATGAAGATGATAATGAATTAACAGTAAAATGTTTCTTAAAGAGAGATAAAAATATTGCTTTAAGAGTGTTGACTGAAAAAGACTAAAATCCACGAAATCGTGTGGTCTACAATTAAGTAGTTTCGTGCAGTTTTTGCTAGTTCTGTAATGAGAAAAACTAGCACTTAATTTAAAGTTTAAGACACTAAGTAAAAGAGGTGCTTAATATTACAAGCACAATAATAATAAGACTTAGTCTCTAGGATTGATGCTAACAGCGAAAACAATAAAAAAGTTGCGTAGTATCCCGAAAATCTCTTTAGCTGATATGAGGTGTGCGAAGTAGTAATACCATAGCAGACTTAAACCAAATCAGCACCTTTAATTTTTACTTAGCTTTTAGGAGGGCAATATGAGTAATAAAGCAATGAGAGTATGCGATAGAGAAGTTATTGAAAGAAAAGTAGTTGATACTTGGAAACGAAACTCTTTATCTAAATTTGAAAAATTAGTTAAATCTAGTAAGGTTGATAAAGCACTTGATAATCTTATTAAAGATTTTAATTCTGTAGTATCTAAAATAAATGACCTTGAAACAGAGAGAAATAAACTTAGAGATAGTATAGAAAATGTAGCTAAAAACTTTAATAAAGAACATTCTACCCCTGTGGAAAATTGTTATCGCCATGATTGGAGTGGAACTTACATAAGCACAAATATAGCTTATGGAAGAGGTGAAGCTGACTATAATTTAGTGACTCAAATACCTTATGAAGTAAGACAAGCTATTCAAGATGAATTAGCATTACAAACTATGTCTGGAGATTTTGATGCTAATGAGTTAATACAGTCTCTTGTAGATATTTTTGTAAAATAATTTACATACATGTTATCACTTGACATTGCCCTACTGTTGTTGTAATATAGTAGGGCAATTCACAACTTGGAGAAATTTATGCTACGATTTAAATTAGAATTTGACGAAGATTACATGGGTGGTTATGAGAATAAAAAATCTACCCAAAGAGTAATGCGAAGGACTATCAAAGGTCTGAAAAATATACACTACGCTATCACTCAATGGCAACAAGATTACGAAAATCAATCCGAAAATTCAGACGCAAGATATATGTCTGAACAGGAAAGAATTGGTTTAAGTGAGCTTAGATACGAATTATTAGAAGCAATGGATAAGTATATACAAGACGATAGCCACAATTTTGTTTATGGACTAGGAATTTATGAGGAGGAAAAAGAAAATGCTTAAGACATATAAAGATAGCTACAACAACAATAAAAACTTTTATCACTTTAATATTTTTGGGTTAAGATTTAGAGTGGCTACTAATACTAGAGGTTCTAATAAGTTTGGAACTTATACAACTAGCAGAGGTAGAGTGTTGAATATAGGTAGAAAGTATATTTGCTTTATACCTGTATAATGTCTAATAGTAGTTGGCAGGTCTGCTTAAAAAACTGCCACTTAAACTTGGAGAATAATTATGCAAAGAGAATTACCAAAAGGGGTTGTGCCATATACAGGTGAACCAGAAGAAGTAAAAAATCCTTATACAGGTGAAGGTATAACAATACCTGCAGACGCAATAGCAGTTTATGATTTTGTAAAAGGTTGTGAGCTATTTAAAGATTACGATAATGTAAGAAAAGGTTGTGATTGGTTTAGGAAACATGAGCCAGACGCTTACTATGTATTACTAGATTAGGAAATATTATGTATAAATTATTAACAATAGGTAATCCCAAAACTATGAAAGGTTTTGAAAAGAACAATATACTAACAGCTATTATGCACCTTAGACCTATCAACACTAGGATATGTCCGTATCAAGACATAGCAAGTTGTAAGACTGCGTGTTTAAATACTGCTGGTCGTGGTGGTATATTTAAGAAGGGTGAAAATACTAATCGCATACAAGACGCTAGACAGCGTAGAACTGATATGTTTCTTGATGACTATGATAACTTCATGGAACTATTACATACGGAGATTACTAAGTTTATCAATTATTGTAAGCGTAAAGATATCACACCTGCTATCAGACTGAATGGCACAAGTGATATACAATGGGAGAATAAACTATACTTAGATAAGACTATGTTTGAGCATTTTCCAGACATACAGTTTTATGATTACACTAAAATACCTACAAGAAAAATATCACACATTAAAAATTATCATTTGACATGGTCATACTCTGAAGCTAATCCAAAATATACAGCATGGTATGACAAGATTGCATATAACATAGCAGTTGTATTCAATGGTGCTTTCCCTATCTATTTTAAGGGTAGAGAGGTTATAGATGGTGATGATACAGATTTAAGATTTTTGGACAAACAAAATGTTATTGTTGGTCTAAAAGCAAAGGGCAAAGCCAAACATGATATGTCTGGTTTTGTCATTCATGTATAATACATGATAGTCTTCCTAACTATTGCTACTGATAGTTAGACGACTTTAAAGAAGGTAGTGCAAGTAGCTAGACTGATTTTTCCTCATGTGCGAGGGTGTTTCAATGTCGATAAATAACAAAACACAGCATTGCAAGACTGTTTGCTAGTATATAGTCTTACCAAAACTAAAACTAGCATTTACTATTAATGTTTATAATATAAATATCCCTAACTTTTATATTATAAAGGATAGTTTTTCAGTAAAGTATTTTATACTTTTGGAAGTATGGTGTTGGGGTGGATAAACTGAATGTAAAAAATTATAAGAATAGGGCAAGGTTAAGCTAACTTTCCTTCGGAATGCTAAAAGTTAGCACTTTAATTTTAGGAGAAAAATATGAAAATAAAACAAGCACTTGACATAACAAAAACTATGGGATATAATGTTCCCTTAGATATGACTGATGATTTATTGTATTGGTCAGAAACACAGAAAAAATGGTTAAGTATATTAGATATGGATATAGTTTATGTAGTAAGAGCATTACATGGCTTGTCTATAAAAATGCATAGTTCTGATATAAATTATACTCCTGTTGAAGATGTTCTTAATAGAGTTGAGGATTATACAACAGAAGTGATAAAAGGTTTAGAACAATATATAGGAGAACTAAGAGAGGATTATCGTGAGTAAAGAACTACATGAAGATATGTTATGGCAAGAGATAGAACGAGAAGTCTTGACAGAGAATGAGGAAGGTTTACTAGAAGAAGAAATATTTTCTTACTCTAGGATAGGACTTCATGCAGATGATGATAGAGATGAAATATTATATGAGATTATAGAACAAAGATTTAGAGAGAGGTGTGTATGAAAACATTAAAAGATATAGAAAAAGAAGTTATTGAACAGCATAAAAAAGGACTACTTGATGATGATATAAAAAGAATAAGTCATTTATATGAAATAGATATTGAAAAAAATACAGGAATGATATTAAGTTTTATATCTGAAAGTATTTTTTATCAGCAATCATTAGAACAAGACTATGACACAGTATAAATATAAAGTCTTACAAAGAAAAAGAGAGCTAGAACAAGAAGGACTTGATAAAGAGTGGAATTTTATGGAAGCTAAATATGATAAAGGAAAATTAGTTTCCATAACCACAGGATTTAAGAGTGGCAGAAGGTTGACAGAATATACAGATAAACGCAAAAAGGATAAAGAAGAATGGCAGTAAGAGGCAAGACAATACAAACCATAGACCATGTGAAAAAGAGTTCCTCACAGGGTATAGGTGGGCGTGGTAGACGCATTAAAATAGCAATGTCTACTATGAACAAAAACAAAAAGAGAACTTATAAAAAATATAGAGGACAAGGAAGATGAGAGAAATATTATTAAAAATAATTATAGTAGTGGGATTATGTATGCTTACTTTAATAGGTTATGATAACATTACAGAAAGGATTGACAATGTAAATGTAAAAGTAAATTCTTTACAAGAAAATCAAATTAATATAAATAATAAAATTAATTCTATTAATAGTGATTATTTATCCTTATCAGATTACATTGTTTATTTTGAAAAGATATTGAATGAAAAGTTTGATGATGTTCACATTGAATTAAGTCAGTTAGATGATTTAATTACTAATGATGATTTTTTATTCAATGAAATAGAGAATATAAAACAAGAATATGAAGGCGTAAATGCAGGACTTGGTGTGCTTACAGGTTATCATGTTATGGGAGAGCATATGGGAGAGCATATGGAAGAGGTTATGGAAGAGGTTGTGGAAGAGCCAGTAGAAATTGCTGTTGACATTCCAGAGCCAATAGTGTATACTTGCCCTAAGCTAGATAGGTCAGTAGATTTTACAGACTATATAGAAAATATTAATTTTACTAGAGCAGTTAATATTGTAGTGAGTTATGATATAGTTGATGGAGTTCTAACAAATGTAAGAACAACAGAGGGTAAAGCAAATAGTAAATTGTTAAGAGCAATAACTAAATACTTAAGTGTTTCTGTACCCACGACCAATAATTTTGTACCCATGAATATACAAGATTGTTCTATTCCATTTAAAATAGAGGTTTGATATGAATATATTTTATTTTAGTGAGTGTCCAATAACATCAGCGAAGGCACAACCAGATAAAATGCTAGTAAAAATGCCATTGGAAACAGCACAGATGTTATGCACAGCACACAGAATAGTAGGTTGTGAAGATTATTGTAATGAACATGGCTTGTATAAAAAAGCTTATTGGAATCATCCATGCACAGTATGGGCAAGAGAATGTAGTGCTAATTATCTTTGGTTGTATGCTCATTTTTTAGCATTAGGTAGCGAGTATAAGTTTAGATATGGTAGAGAACATGCAAGTATAACTAAATTAAAAATGCCTTTGGTTAGATTACCTGCTAATATTAAAATTTCATATGAAAAAACACCACTAGCACAGGCTATGCCTGAGGAGTATAAAGATGATGACCCGATTGTTGCTTATCGCAACTATTGTATTAACGAAAAACATTATGCCAAGTGGGAACGAGGTAGGTCTAAACCTAGCTGGTGGTCGCTGGAGGTCGCATGAAAGGTATACTAACACGAGAAGAATATAAAGAATTTAATATTTATGTAGATGTTTTAAAAGAAAAACATGGCATAGACATACCTCATTCTGTTGAAACAGTTGGGGATAAATTTCTAATAGAAATATTAGAGGACATTGATGTAAATAAATTGGATAATTTACTTGACAAAGATGTTAATCCGTTGTATAATGCAACAAAATAAAAGCCAAAGGAGGTAAACGATGGCAGTATTAGAAGGAAAAGCTTATTGGGCTTCGGTGACTACACCAAATACTACTTTTGAACCTGTGTATACAGTAGATTTAGTGGTGAATGATGATGTTGCAAATGAATTTGAAGCTCGTGGGTTTAGAGTAAAAGACTTATCCGTAAAGGATGAGCAAGGAAATTCTTCCACAGTTGGGAGAGCTTTAGTAATCAAACGAAAAGTAAATGGTCCAAATGGCATGGTCAGAAATGCACCTAAACTTTTTGATAAGAACAAGAATATTATCGATGAGGTAATAGGAAATGGTTCTACAGTTAAAGTTCAATACAACGAATGGGAGACTGAGAATAAGTTTGGAACATTTAAAGGCTTAGATTTCCAAGCTATGCAGGTTCTAGATTTAGTTCCTTTAAAATCTCAAGACGGTTCAGAACTAGACCCTTATGGGGATGGGGAGGAGTTTTAATATGATTATAACTATTAAAAACGAAGACGGAACATTTAATTATGATGTTTCAAAGATAGATAGTGTTGATATCGCAAATCAAGCTACCATGATTATTAATAAGGTAGGAACTATCGAAACCGTATTAGAGTCTTTAAACTTTGCTAGTTCAACGCACAGGGGCAATCTCGAAGCCCTCTTGAAGGATGCTCCAGAAGCTCTAGTAAAGGAAGAAGAAGAAGTAGTCGAAGAAGAAACAGATAATAATTCAGAAGACTAATTCATATCTCCAAGTGAGAGGTTAGCGTAAAAGTGGATAGCTATTAAAGTATAAATCCAGTTTGATTGCTTCCGACAATCATATGAACAACGCCTCTCCATTTTAATTCAACGAGGGTATTATGGAAAAAAGCAAATTTGTAAAGTATCATGTGTCATGTCATGAGTGTGGTAGTAGTGATGCTGTATCAGTTAATGAAGATGGCTCGGCTAAGTGTTTTAGCTGTGATAAATTTTATACTAATTATGAAAACAAGGTAACATCAATGGATAAATATGTAAAACAACCAACTACAGTAGTTAATCCACATGGAGGTATATATGCCAAACTTGTGGATAGAAATATAACAAAAGAAACAGCAGAAAAGTATGGAGTAAAGGTGGTTTATGACTCAAATGGTCAGTTAGCACAACACCTTTATCCTTTTTATATCAATAATGAACAATGTGCTATCAAAACAAGGTATGTAAAAGACAAAAGATTTTCTTTCAATGGTTCTTTACAGGGTTCTGGATTGTTTGGTCAGAACTTATTTAAAGAAGGTGGTAAATATATTACAATCACCGAAGGAGAATGTGATGCTATGGCTGCATTTGAATTACTAGGCAGTAAGTGGGCATGTGTAAGTATAAAAAGAGGTGCAGCAGCAGCAGTAAAAGACATAAAAGAAAGTTTAGAATACATTGAAAGTTTTGACAATGTCGTCATATGTTTCGATAAAGATAAGCAAGGTCAAGAAGCTGCCAAAAAAGTAGCGACAATATTAAAACCAAACAAAGCAAAAATATTAACACTACCTAATGGCTACAAGGATGCAAACGATATGCTTAAACAGGGTAAACATCAAGAGTTTACAAGAGCATGGTGGGATGCAAAAGTATATACTCCAAGTGGTATTATAAAAGTTTCAGACAAGAAAAAATCTTATTTAAACAGAGAGAGAAAAGAGAGTGTAGCTTTTCCTTGGGAAGGTTTAAATAAAAAGTTATATGGTTTAAGGCAAGGGGAACTCTTAACTCTTACTGGTGGCACAGGACTGGGTAAGTCTAGTGTCACTAGAGAGTTGGAGCATTGGCTTATAAATAATACAGAGGATAATGTAGGTGTAATAGCTTTGGAAGAAGATTGGAAGAGAACAGTAGACGGTATACTTTCAATCGAAGCTAATGCAAGACTTTACATTGACCAAGAAAGAGAAAAGTTTGATAAAGAAACTATCATGCAAATGTTTGACAAAGTGTTTGAAGAAGATAGAGTATTTATACATGCACATTTTGGCACAAACGAGATAGACGATATCTTTTCCAAGTTAAGATATCTCATAGTTGGTTGTGATTGTAAGTGGGTCGTTGTAGACCATTTACATATGCTCGTAAGTGCTGTTCATGAAGGTGATGAAAGAAGAGCTATTGACTCCATCATGACTAGACTTCGTAGTTTAGTTGAGGAGACAGGTGCAGGTTTAATTCTAGTGTCTCACCTAAGAAGAGTAGATGGAAACAAAGGACATGAAAATGGTATTGAAGTCTCTCTTTCTCACCTTCGTGGCTCTAATAGTATTGGACAATTAAGCGACTGTGTGATAGCATTAGAAAGAAATCAACAATCTGATGACGAGCTTGAAGCAAGAACAACAAAACTGCGTGTGTTAAAATCTAGATACACAGGTGATGTGGGCATGGCTAGTTCATTGGTTTATGATAAAGATACAGGTAGATTATCTGAGTATGAAGATTCAGAATTTGAGGTAGAGAGTAATGGAATTAGTATTTGATATTGAAACAGACGGACTTGATGCACAAGTTATATGGTGTATTTCTGCTAGAGATAAACAAGGAAAGTTTTATCATTTCTATGAAGATACTATAGAAGAAGGCATAAAGTTTTTACAACAAGCAGATAAAATTATAGGTCACAATATTATTGGTTTTGATATACCAGTAATACAAAAATTATATGATGTCAACTTATATCATCCAGACAAAGTTGTTGATACTTTAGTTTTATCTAGGTTGTTTAATCCTATGAGAGAGGGTGGACACAGTTTAGAAAAGTGGGGTTATAAATTAGGACTACCTAAAAAAGACTCTCCAGAATGGACACATTTTTCTATGGACATGTTGAAGTATTGTGAAACAGATGTAGAAATAAATGCTAAGTTATATAATTATTTAAAGAGAGAGTCTGTAGGTTTTTCAAAAGAATCAGTAAGTTTAGAACATAGAGTTTCTTATATTTTAGAACAACAAAAACAAAATGGATTTCTCTTTGATGAAAAAGAAGCTATGCTTTTGACATCAGAACTTTCATCAAAGTTAAAAGAAACAGAAGATGAAGTTCATAAAACATTTAAACCAATATGGGTTGATGATAAAATGGTTACACCTAGACTTAAAAAAGATGGTAAACTTTCAAAGCAGGGATTGACACAACAAGAATACATTGATATAATAGAGGGTAAGCTTGAACAAAAACCTTTCATGCGTAAAACTTTACAAGAGTTTAATCTAGGTTCAAGGCAACAAATTGGTCAAAGACTTCAAGAGTTAGGATGGGAACCTCAAAAGTTTACTCCTACTGGTAGACCTATTGTTGATGAAAATACCTTAAAACAAATTACACATATAAAAGAAGCAAAACTCATAGCTGATTTTTTACTTTATCAAAAAAGATTAGCACAAGTTCATTCTTGGATTGATGCTGTTGATAAAAAAGATGGAAGAGTTCACGGTTCTGTTATATGTACAGGTGCTATCACAGGTAGAATGGCACACAGAAATCCTAACATGGCTCAAGTTCCTGCTATATACAGCCCTTATGGTAAAGAATGTAGAACTTGTTGGACTGTTCCCGAAGGATATAAACTTGTAGGTATAGATGCAAGTGGTTTAGAACTAAGAATGTTAGCACACTATATGGCTGACGAGGAGTATGTAAATGAAATTATCAACGGAGATATTCACACAACTAACCAAAAGTTTGCTGGACTTAAATCAAGAGATGAGGCAAAAACTTTCATCTATGCCCTCATATACGGAGCAGGAGATGAAAAAATTGGAAGAGTTATTAAGGGAAGCAGAGACTGCAGGTCGTAAGTTGCGAGAACGCTTTCTTAGTAGTCTTCCAGCACTTAGCAACTCTTAAGACTAGAGTTGACAGAGCTTCAGAAAAGAAATACTTAAAAGGTTTAGACGGTAGAAAGATAATTATAAGACATAAACATGCTGCCTTGAATAGTTTATTACAAGGTGGTGGTGCTATTGCTATGAAAAAAGCTTTAGTATTTCTTTATGAGGACTTGCAATTAAATGCAATTGATGCTAAGATAGTTGCCAACATACATGATGAATGGCAAATCGAAGTCAAGGAAGAACAAGCAGACTTCGTGGGTAGACTTGGCGTAAAGTGTATTAGAAAAGCAGGTGATTTTTACAAGATGCGTTGTCCTTTGGATGGCGAATATAAAATAGGAGAAAGCTGGTATGAAACCCACTAAAGAAAATAGAAAAAAGTTTGATATTGATTTAGAGTATGGAACTATACGAGAAGATAAGATAGCAGAGATGCTTACGAATAAAAAAATAGAAGTAAAATCTGAGAGAGGTATGTGGATGAAAACAGGAAACATCTGTATTGAGTACGAATGTTATGGTAAACCTTCGGGTATCACTACTACAGAAGCTGATTACTGGTTTCACAATCTATGTATAGGTGATAATACATTTTGCACATTTATATTTGATGTTCCTAAACTTAAACAACTTATGGAAAAGCTAGACTTTAAAAAGTCTGTAAGTGGTGGTGACCATAACGCAAGTAGAATGTGGTTAGTAAGTATACAAAAATTATTTACATCTGATGTTTATAAAACATTTGAGGAGTTAGAAAATGACAACAAAGAATGATTACAAATCCGAAGCAGGTCATTGGTATGACCATGATGGTAATCCTATGTATACTATTATAGGTGTTAATGGTAAAGAAAGAAACACTACTCTAAGGGATGCTAAGAAAGAAGGTTTTGTTCCTTCTGTTACTACGATTATAGGCATCGCAGCTAAACCTTCCTTAGAAAATTGGAAGATTACACAAGCTTTAGAAGCATCTTTAAATATAGATAAAGATGACCCAGACTATATTAGTAAATGTAAAAATGCAGGTAGAGATGTAGGCTTAAAGGCTGCAAAACAAGGAACAAAAATACACGCTGAAATAGAACGAGGGTTTTTAGGAGAGGGTAAAACTAAAGTATATGAGATTATACAGTCTTGGTTGGATGAAAACTTTCCTAATGAAGAATGGATTGCAGAAGATTCTTTTTGTGCTAGTGAGGGTTATGGTGGTAAGATAGATTTATACTCTAAGTCAGGTATATTTATTGACTTTAAAACAAAAGATAATCTTGAAGGTAAAGACCCTGCTCGTTTAGTTTATGATGAACATGGTATGCAGTTATCTGCCTATGCACAGGGATGTAATATAGAAGACCCACATAGAGTATCTATTTTTGTAGATAGAGCAGACACAAGCATAGTGTTATATCATATTTGGGATAAAGACACACATATAAAACACAAAGAAATGTTTAATAGCTTACTTAATTATTGGAAGTTAGTTAAAAATTATGACTCAACAGTATTATGAATGGAAAAAAAGCAAAACAAATTAGGGAAAAAGCTAGAGAACTTGTTGTTGACTGGTTAAAAACTATGCTTGTAAAAGAAGAAAGTTCTAAAGTATCAGTTGATAACATAGAAAAATATTTACCAGAACAAACACATGTTTTTGCCAACAATAAAATGATAGTATCAGCTTATACTCCTCGTTGGTTTACTCAAAGAATTAAAAAACTTGTAAACAAAAAAAATATAAAGGACATTACATGGTCGGATATAGAAAACCTAGGATAGTAAGACCCAAAGAAAAAAATGTTCCTAAAGGATATGATTCTAAGTGGGAACATAAGCTACACACCACCATTTTAAAAGAATGGGAACATCATTCTGATAAAATTTCTTATGTAGTAGAGCATGAATATGAACCAGACTTCGTAAAAATTATTGATGGTAAAATAATTTTATTAGAAGCCAAAGGTAGGTTCTGGGATTACGCAGAGTATAATAAATATGTTTGGATAAGAAAAGCATTTGAAGAAATGGTTGAGGATTATGAGTTAGTGTTTTTATTCTCAAGTCCATACTCTCCCATGCCACAAGCCAAGCGTAGAAAAGATGGAACTAAAAGAACTCACGCAGAGTGGGCAGAAAAAAATAATTTTAAATGGTATAGCGAAGATACTTTACCAGAGGAATGGAAAAATGTATAAATTTAATGAAGATAAAATATTACAAGAAGTAAAAACATATATTGATAGCACTTATGACCAACATTACGCAAATGGAAAGTATCAAGCTACAGATATGATAATAGATACAGGACATGGACAAGGATTTTGTGTTGGAAATATTATGAAATACGCCATGAGATATGGTAAAAAAAATGGTAGTGACACACTAGACTTGCATAAGATTATTCACTATGCTATAATAGCACTTTACTTGGAAGAACACAATGATAGAAGATAAAATAGGAACCAAGCCTTACTTGGGAATTGAAATAAACTACGATAAAGAAAAAAACTTTGATAAGTTTAGTTTAGATACACTCAGAGATAGATACTTCTGGGAGGGAGAAACACATGCACAAGAAGCATTCGCAAGAGCCTCAGTTTTCGGAGCAACCTACAATGGTGAGACAGATTTTGAATTGGCTCAAAGACTTTATAACTACAGCTCCGATTGTTGGTTCATGTTCAGCACTCCTATACTTAGTAACGGGGGAACCAGTCGTGGGTTACCTATCTCTTGTTTCCTTAATTATGTTCCTGACAGCAGGAGTGGTTTATCTGCTCACTACGATGAAAACATATGGTTGGCAAGTTCAGGTGGAGGCATTGGTGGATATTGGGGCGATGTTAGGAGCAACGGTATTTCTACTACTCATGGCAGTCGTTCTACTGGTTCAATTCCATTCATGCATGTTGTAGACTCTCAAATGTTAGCCTTTAATCAAGGCACAACAAGAAGAGGTTCTTACGCAGCTTACATGGATATAAGCCATCCAGAGATAGAAGAGTTTATAAATATGCGTAAAGAATCTGGTGGTGATATAAATAGAAAGTGTTTAAACCTACACAATGGAGTAAATATTACTAATGCATTCTTGGATGCTGTAAGAGACAATGAAGATTGGAGACTAATTGACCCTAAATCTAATGAAGCTGTTAAGACTATCAATGCCAGAGACTTATGGTTTCAAATTATAAATGCTAGAGCAGAGACTGGTGAACCTTACATGATTAATATTGATACCTGTAATGAGCACCTACCAAAAACACAACAAGAATTAGGTTTATCAATTAGACAAAGCAATTTATGTTCAGAGATAACACTTGCTACTAACGAAGAAAGAACAGCAGTATGTTGTTTATCATCTGTTAATTTAGAACACTTTGATAAGTGGTCAGAAGACCCACAGTTTATCGAAGATTTAATAACTATGCTTGACAATGTGATAGAACATTACATTGAAAATGCAGTAGACACATCACAATTAGGAGGATATAGTGCAAATTTTAAAAGGTTTTCAAAATATATTAAAGAAGGTAAAGAGGGTTATACAAAATCTGCTTACTCTGCTTATAGAGAAAGGTCAGTTGGTCTTGGAGCAATGGGTTTCCATGCTTATCTCCAGTCTAAAAACATTGCATTTGAAAGCATCTATGCTACTGGATTCAATCATAGAGCATTCAAACACATCAAATCTAAAGCTTTACAAGCCACTCAAAGACTTGCTGATATGCGTGGGGAATGCCCTGATTTACACAATACAAACCGTAGGAATGCTCATCTTCTTGCTATTGCTCCTAATGCTAGTAGTGGGATTATTTGTTCTGGTACTTCTCCCAGCATTGAGCCTTTTCGTGCTAATGTATATACCCACAAAACTTTATCAGGTTCTTACCAAGTAAAGAATAAGTTCTTAGTTAAACTTTTAAAATCAAAAGGTTTAAAAGGTCAAGAGTTAGAACAGACTTTAAAAGAAATAGCAGGTAATGATGGGTCAGTTCAAGATTTATGTATGCTTACAGATGAAGAAAAGGAAGTATTTAAAACTGCTAACGAGATAAATCAGATATGGGTAGTTGAACATGCTTACAAAAGACAAGAGTTTATTTGTCAAGCACAATCAGTTAATCTATTTTTTACCTTACCAAAGGCA
>FUFK010058639.1_pt1 | contig 18957 bp, 19 predicted proteins | sample 1021851 | NCBI WGS metagenome assembly FUFK01 (sample SAMEA51879418, study PRJEB19060) | metagenome
GTGGAAAACTTGATAAAAACTAAAATGAAAAGTAAAAAAAAAAAGTATAAGTAAATATTAATTTTATTTTTGATTAAAAACATAATTTAAACATGAGATCGAAAAATTTTACATATGAGAAAAGTGGCGTAAGCATAAAAAAAGCAGATAAATTTATTAAATTTATATCCTCAAGTACAAAAAAATCAAAAAAAAGTGGTCATTTTGAGAATATTGGGGGATTTGGAGCACTTACAAAACTGCCAAGTAATTTAAAGAATCCATATCTTGTAACTAGTACAGACGGAGTTGGTACAAAAATTGAAGTTGCAAATCAAATAGGTAAATTTGATACAATTGGGGTAGATCTTGTAGCTATGTGTGTAAATGACATTATCGTTCAAGGAGCAAAACCTTTACTTTTTTTAGATTATATATCAGTTGAAAAAATCAATACTAAAAAACTGAAAAGTATAATGAGTGGAATTATTAAAGGCTGCAAATTAGCTGACTGTGAATTAGTTGGTGGAGAAACTGCAGAAATGCCTGGAACATATTCAAAAGGAAAATTTGATATTGCAGGATTTTCTTTAGGCCTAGTGGAAAAAGATAAAATATTATTAAATAAAATAAAAGAAAAAGATTTAGTGCTAGCAATACCTTCCAGTGGACTCCACTCAAATGGATATTCTTTAGTAAGACATATTATTAAAAAAAAAAAAATTAATCTAAAAAAAAATTCATTTTTAAAAAAAGAATTAATGGTACCAACAAAAATATATGTAATAAATATATTAGAATTAATTAAAAAAAAATATTTAAATGCTTGTGCAAATATTACTGGAGGTGGATTAAAAGATAATATTAAAAGAATAATACCAGATAATTATTGTGCTGAAATAAACTTAGAAAAAATAAAAACATTAAAAATATTTAGATGGCTAAAAAATCAAGGTGTTAGCGACCAAGAAATGTTAAAAACTTTTAATTGTGGTGTGGGTTTTTGTTTAATAGTAAAACGTTCAAACTACAAAAAAATAATTAGATTTTTTCCAAAAAAATATAAACCATATGTTATTGGAAAAATTACAAAAAATTCAAAAAAAGTAAAGTTGAGTGGAAAAGTTATTTGGTAAAAAAAATACGGCAGTATTAATAAGTGGCAGAGGTAGTAATCTTAAATCATTAATAAAATATTCAAAAACGAAAAGATCTTTAATTAGGATTGTTCTAGTTGTCTCAAATAATTGTAGTGCAAAAGGATTAGATTATGCAAATAAATCTAAAATCAATAATGTCTTTATCAAATACTCTAATAGAAAAAGTTTTGAAGATCGTTTGTTAAAATTATTAAAAAGAAATCATGTTGATTTGATTTGTTTAGCTGGATTTATGAAAATACTCTCAGGTAGTTTTATTAAAAAATATGTTAGACCTATACTTAATATTCACCCTTCTCTTCTTCCTAAGTATAAAGGGCTAAATACACACAAAAAGGCTATTCAAAATAAAGATAAATATTCTGGAGCTACAGTACATATTGTTAATGAGAAATTAGACTCTGGTAAAATAATTATACAAAAAAAAGTAAAAATTCTAAAATCTGATAGTGAAAAGACCTTAGAAAAAAAAGTTTTAAAAATTGAGCACAAAATATACCCAAAAGCAATTAATAGACTATTAACTAGTGATTAAAAAAAAAATCTAATTCAATCTTAGCATTTTCAAGACTGTCTGATCCATGAACAGAGTTTTTATCAATTGAAATACCATATTTTTTCCTTAAAGTACCTTCCTCTGCGTCAACTGGATTTGTTGCTCCCATTAACTTTCTATTTTCTGCAACAGCATTTTCTCTTTGTAAAGTCATGACAATAATAGGTCCTGAAGACAAATAAGTACATAGATCATTATAAAATGGTTTGGACTCATGAACTTTATAAAATCTTTCAGCATCCTCTTTAGACATATGAATTTTTTTTTCTTTTACTATTTCAAATCCTTTATTTGTGAAATCCTGCTTAATCTGATCTTGAAGATTTCTTTCAACTGCATCTGGTTTAATTATTGATAAAGTTTGCTCAATATTACTCATAGTTATCCTCAATTAATTTATTTAACAATCTAACTCCATAACCAGTTGCACCACCAGAGTTAAGCGCTCCTCCATATTTTGAAAATGCCATGCCAGCAATATCTAAGTGGGCCCAAGGAGTTTTATTTATTATGAACCTCTGCAAAAATTGTGCTGCTGTGGTCGAACCTGCCCCACCTACATAATTAATATTTTGCATATCTGCGTTTTTAGAATTTATTAATTTGTCAAAGTTTTCGTTTAAAGGCATTCTCCAGAGTTTTTCTTCAACACTTTCACCTGCATCAATTAATCTTTTAGATAATTTGTCATTATTTGAAAATAGACCTGCATATTCTGAACCAAGAGAAACAATTATTGCGCCAGTTAATGTTGCTAGGTCAATTATAAATTGAGGTTTAAATTTTTCTTCTGTAAATGTCAAAGCATCAGCCAGAACTAATCTACCTTCTGCATCTGTATTTAAAATTTCAATAGTTTTTCCACTATAAGATTTTACAATATCACCAGGTCTTTGGGCATTTCCACTCACCATATTTTCTACTAGGCCTACTACACCAACTGCATTAATTTTTGATTTTCTTAGTGCAAGTGTTTTCATTAAACCTACAACAGTGGCTGAGCCTGCCATATCATATGTCATATCTTCCATGAATTTTGCAGGTTTTAATGAATAACCACCAGTATCAAAGCATACGCCTTTTCCAACAAATCCTAGCGGTCTAGATTTATTCTTTGCTCCATTCCACTCTATAGTGACTAAGTATGACCCTCTTACACTTCCCTGTCCTACTCCTAATAAAGCATTCATACCCATTTTTTTTAATTTTTTTTGATCATATACTTTAACTTTTAAACCAAATTTTCTTAATTTAGTTATTCGTTTTGCATATTCGTCTGGATGAAGAATATTGCCTGGCTCAGACACAAGATCTCTCGTAAGAAAAACACCTTCTAAAAGTGAGTTTAATTTATTTCTTAATAAATTAGTATTTTTGTATTTGTTTCCAACTATATATAAATTTGTAATTACATTTTTCAATTTATTAGTTTTATAAACATCAAAATTATAAGACTTAAGTTGAGCACCATGTAAAAATTTTTCTAATTGAACATTCGTAATATTAGCATTTGCTTCAAGAAAACTTTTCTCAATTTTATTATTTTTTAAAAAAATGAATAAATCAGACCCGAGCTTCTCATAATCTAGTGATGTTTTGATTTTCATACAATTTACAAAAATATAATTTTTGTCTTTAAAGTTTTTTATAATAAATTTTTTTTCTAAGAATAGTTTGTTGACAAATAAAGATTTACTAAAAGATTTGACTAAATTATTTTTGATAATTTTGTCTTTCAATAAAATAACCTCGTTTTCAAGGGCTACTTTAGGTGCTTTATTTACAAATTCTAATTTTAGCTTCATTTTTTTGAAATATTTAATAGATAATGTTGTATATTTAATAAATTTATAATTTCAATGAATAAATTAATATTTCGAAAGTTATCTTTTGATATTTTTTCATTTTTTTTATTATCATCTATAGCAATAACTTCAATTGTGTGGGTAATACAAGGGGTTAATCTATTAGATATCGTATCAGAACAAGGACATGGTCTAAATGTTTATTTTTTTTATACAATTTTAAACATACCTAAAATATTCAGTAAATTATTAATATTTACATATTTTTTAACTTTGTTTGTGGTTTTAATCAGATATGTGGAGAGTAATGAAATACTTGTTTTCTGGACAAACGGTATAAGAAAAATAACTTTTATCAATTTTATAGGTAAACTCTCAATTTTTTTTGTCATTTTACAATTATTTCTTACTTTGATAATTGTTCCATATACACAAAATTTAAAACAAGAATATTTAAAAAATTCAACTATTGAATTTTTTCCCAAATTGATAAAAGAAAAAAAATTTTCCAACATAACAAAAAACCTCACAATTTTTGTTGAAAAAAATGTTAAAGACGGTTTTTTTGAAGGCATATATATAAAAGAGAAGATTAATGATGTTGAAAGTAAAATTATTATAGCCAGCAAAGGAAAATTATTTAAAAATAAAAATGATCAAGGATTTAATTTTAAACTTATTGATGGAAATATTACTAATATAGATACAAATGAAAGTATAAATTTAAAATTCAAGGAAAGTGTTTATGAACTTTCAAAAATAAATTCAAAAACAAGGAAAGTAAGTAAGTTAAATGAAACTAACAGCTCTTATTTGATAAAATGTCTAGATAAATTTATTCAAAATAGAAAAGACGAGGAGATAAGATGCGGTTTGGAAAGCTCATTCTTAATAAAAGATATATATGAAGAAGTATTTAAAAGAATTGTTAATCCTATATATCTTATAATTTTATCTCTTATAAGTTCGCTTCTAATTTTAAAACCAAAATTATCATTATTTGATAAATATTTTAGATTTTTTTTATTTGCCACAGGGTTTTTGATAATTTTATTTTCAGAGTTAAGCTATAAGTTTATATCGTATACATTTTTATTTGAGGCAATATTCATTACATTGCCATTAATTTTTATACCCATTTTTTACATTATTCTTTTATTTAAAACTAATTTTAAGATGAAATATTTATAATGCTAAAAAAATATCAATCATATATTTATACAATTTTTTTAAAAAACTTTTTTATTATAAGCTTAATTTTTTTCTGTTTAATTATAGTAATAAATTTTTTTGAGGAAGTAAGATTTTCTGAAAAAACTAATATAGATATTTACTATTCAATTTATTTATCTTTGTTAAATGCCCCATCTCTTATTTTTGAAATTTTTCCTTTTATATTTTTAATCACAGTTAAAGCTTTTTATCTAAATTTAGATGATAGAAATGAAATAAAAATATTAAATTCAAATGGAATTAGTAACTTTAAAGTTGTTTTACTATTAGTAATAATTTCAACACTTATAGGTATATTTTTATTATTATTTTATTACTCATTTTCCTCCAGTTTAAAAAGCAAATATTTAGATTTAAAAAACAGGTTCTCAAATACCAATGAATATCTAGCAGTTGTTAAAGATGATGGACTTTGGATAAAAGAAGAAATAGAAAATAGTGTTTATTTTATTCATGCAGAAGGTTTTGATGAAAGTAATTTAAAGTTAATTACAATTACTGAAATTGATAAATACTATAATAGTAAAAATACAATATTTGCAGAAAAAGCAAACATTACATCAAAAAATTGGTATTTAGAGAATGTATCTATAATTGATAACAGTGGTATCAAAAATGATTATAAAAGTTTAGTTTATAACTCAACATTTAATGGGGAAATAATATCTAGTTTGTTTTCTAATCTTAATTCTTTAAATATTTATGAATTACATATGCTATCAAATAGTTATTCTAAAATAGGATATTCAAATACAGACATTAAAATACACTTAAATAAAATCTATAGTATGCCTTTTTTCTATATTTTAATGACAGTTTTAGGATTTATAATAATTAATAAACTTAAAAATTTTAATTCAAGATTCTTTGTTATAATTTTTGGAATATTTATTTCTGTGATTGTTTACTATTTAAATTATTTTTCAGGTGTTTTAGGTAATAATGGAACTTTGCCAATTTATCTTTCAGTATGGGCTCCACTTTTAATTTTATTTCTAGTATGTAACATTGGAATAATAAGAGTGAACGAAAATTAAACAATGAAAATTGTATATATATTAATAAAGCTATTATTTTTATCTTTAATGAGCTTTAATTCTTTGTCAGAGGAAATCCAAATAGAATCATCTGATATGAATATTATCAATAATGGAAATACAATTCTTGCAAGTAATTCTAAAATTATTGTACCTAATCAAAATATAAAAATAAAATCTAAATTAGCTAATTATGAAAAAAATAAAAATATTGTAACTTTAGAAGAAGAAGTATTTTTTGATGATAAAAATAATGAAGTCTTAATAGAGAGCAACTTCATAAAATATGATTTGAATAAAGAATTAATCTTCAGTAAAGGAAAAACATCACTACTTATAGAAAGTGAATATAAAGTTAATTCAAAAAATATTTATTATAATAGAATTTTAAAAATTATTTATTCTAAATCAGAAACATTGATTGAAGATGGTGAAAATAATTTTTATATTTTAAAAGATGGTTTTGAATTTAATGTAAATAATGAAATAATAAAATCAAATAAATCTATCATCATTGATAAAAATAATAATAAATATATTTTTGAAAACTTATTACTTAATTTAAAAAGTAAGGAAATTGCAGGTAATGAACTTAAAATAGAATTTGAAAAGTCCTATTTTGGAAATAAAAAAAATGATCCATTGCTTAAAGGAAGAAGTTCATATTCTAATAATGAAGAATTGAAAGTTTATAAAGCAGTATTTAGCACTTGTAATATCGAAAATAAAAATTGTAGAGGTTGGGAATTAAATTCTGACGAATTTAAACACGATAAAGAAAAGAGGATTTTTGAATATAAAAATTCTTGGTTAAAAATCTTTGATCGTAAAGTATTTTTTACACCTTATTTTAATCATCCAGATCCAACTGTAAAAAGAAAATCTGGTTTTTTAACTCCAACGTATTCAACTTCGGAGAGTCTGGGAATTTCATTTAATATTCCATATTTTAAAGTAATTAGTTTTGATAAAGATATAACCTTTAGCCCAAGGTATTATGCTGATAAAAGTTTTTTGCTTCAAAATGAATATAGGCAAGCTCTAAAAAATTCAAATGTCCTGAGTGATTTCAGTTTTCTTATAGGTGATGCTGGAACCAAGGGACATTTTTTCTATAATCAAGTAGGTAATTTAAATGATAATTTAGATTTTGAATTAAACTTACAGAGCGTTGAAGGAGATAATTATCTTAAAAACTATAAACTGATTGAAACGTCCAATCTAATAAAAAATGACAATTTGCTGATATCAAATCTTGATTTAAATTGGAAATTTGAAGATGCATCTCTAGATACTTCTTTAAAAATCTTCGAGGATTTATCAAGAAATTACAGCGATAGGTATCAATACGTATTTCCTAACTTTAAGTTTTCAAAAATAATTGAAATTCCAAAAAAATATAACGGAAAATTCACATTTAATTCATATGGTTATAATAAACTGTATGATACAAATGTAACTGAGACAGTTATAACAAATGATTTTTTGTTCTCATCTGATGAATTTGTAAATTCTAAAGGAGTAGTATCAAATTATAATATTTTTTTAAAAAATCCTAGTTCTTATGCAAAAAATTCCTCTAATTTTGAAGACGATGAAAATTATGATTTATATGGAACAATAAAGCTTGATAGTAGTTTTCCACTTCAGAAAAAAATAGATCAATACATTCATTATTTGAGACCTGTGGCATCTGTAAGATATAGTCCAAATGGCAATAGTGATATTTCTTCAAAAGATGTTTTGTTAAACTATGATAATGTCTTTAGCTTAAACAGAATTGGCACTTCTGATCAAGTTGAAGGGGGAGACTCATTAAGTATGGGACTAGAATTTAAAAGATCTGATAATCTTGGAACTGATATATTCGATTTCAAAATTGCAAACGTTCTTAAATCAAAAGAGAATTCTAAACTTCCTACCAAATCTAAATTAAATAAAACGAGGTCAGATTTTTTTGGTTCATTAAATTACAATTTTAACAAAAATTTGAAATTTGGCTATGATTTTTCATATGATAGAGATTTGGAATACTCAAACTTAGAAGGTTTAAACGTTGGTTTAAATTTAAATAATGTTTTTACAGATTTTTATTATTATACTACCAAAAATGATCTTGGTAAAAATGAAACAATTTCAAATAGTACATTGATAAACTTAAATACTGAGAATTCATTCGAATTTAGTACCTCAAAGGATTTAATTGATGATTTTACAGAATTTTATAATTTAATATACACGTATGAGACAGACTGCATTTCATTAAATTTAAATTACAATAAATCATTTTATAGAGATGGTACACTTGAACCCAATGAAAGTTTGTCATTTTTGATTAAAATAATTCCATTTACAGAATTAGGTGTACCTAATCTTGGAAAATTAATAAATAAATAATTTATATGCTTAAATTTTTATTTATTTTTTTAACATTAGTTTTTTTAAATTCAGCAAATGATTTGGATGCTAAAATTCAAATTAAATATAAAGTAGGTGGAGAAATCATTACTACTACAGATATTGAAAATGAAAGAAAATATTTGGTTTTTTTAAGACCAGATCTGAAAAACTTGTCAAATGATGAAATTATAAAAATATCAAAGAATTCATTAATAAGAGATATGATAAAAAAAAAAGAAATAGATAAAGTTTTCAAAGATTTAGATAATAAAATAATTATTAATGAAGTTAAAAATAAACTCATTAGTTTTAAAAAAGTAAAAAACGAAAACGAATTTAGAAATTTACTTTATAAAGCAAATATTGATTATGACAAAATAATTGAAAAAACAAAATATGAAGCATTTTGGAATGAATTAATTTTTCAAAAATATAATTCACTTATCAGAATAGACGAAAAACAGTTAAAATATGACTTGAAAACAAAAATATCTAGTAATAAAAAATTTGAATATAACATCTCAGAATTATTATTTGAGATTGAAAATAACGAAAATATTAATAAAAAATATGATGAGATAATTGCATATATTAAAACAAATAATTTTAAATCTGCTGCAACTAGATTTAGCATTTCTAATAGCTCAAGTAATGGTGGTAATATAGGGTGGATAAAAGAAACTTTATTATCAGATAATTTAAATAAATTACTCAAAAATTTAAAAAAAAATCAAATTACTAAACCTATTAAGTATCCAAATGGATATTTGTTATTGAAAATAAATGACAAAAGAGAGTTAAAACAAAAAATTGATTTTGATAGGGAACTAAAGGATCTAATCAATTTTGAAAAGAATAAGCAATTAAATCAATTTTCTCTTTTGTTTTATAAAAAACTTAAACAAAGCACGATTATAAATGAATACTAAATATATTTTAATTGTACTTGGTGAGCCGTACAGCACTTTCTCAGAAATTATTGGAAAATATTTTGCTAAAAAAAGAATAATAAAAAAAAAAATTATTCTAATAGGTAATAAAAATTTGCTTTTAGGACAATTGAGTAAATTAAATTATGTTTTAAAATTAAATGAAATTTTAAAAATTGATGATGCAAGAAGAGATATAGTAAATATAATTAACATCGAATTTAAGTTCAAAAAAATATTTGATGATGTTTCAAAAAAGTCTAACAATTATATTGAAAAAAGTTTTAATACAGCATTAGATATTTTAAAGCACAATAATAATCAAAGTATATTAATCAATGGACCTATTTCAAAAAAGACTTATTTGAATAAAAAATTCCTTGGCATAACTGAATATCTCGCTAATAAAACATCCACCAAAGATGAACTTATGCTGATATATAATGATAAATTATCTGTCTCACCCATAACAACACATGTGCCTATTAAATATGTAACAAAAAAAATAAACAAAATTAAGATAATAAAGCATTTAATAAAAATTAATAATTTTTATAAAAAAATATTTAACAAAAAAATTTATATAGCTGTGCTGGGACTAAATCCTCATTGTGAGACTGTAGACAAATTTAGTGAAGAAGAAAAAATAATCAAACCAGCGATCACTTTCTTAAAAAATAAAGGTTTAAAAGTAAATGGACCCTATCCGGCAGATACTTTCTTTATAAAAAAAAATATTAAAAAATATGATGTTGTTATCGGCATGTATCATGATCAGGTTTTAACACCCTTAAAAACCTTGTATAATTTTAAAGCAATTAATTTAACAATCGGACTACCTTTTGTAAGAATATCTCCTGATCATGGACCAAATTCAAAAATGCTAGGGAAAAATAAATCCGATCCTGCTTCTTTTTTTTATGCAATGAAATTTATTGAGAAAATTAAATAAATATGTATCCAAAAAAAAGTTTAGGTCAAAACTTTTTAAAAGATTCAATTATATTATCAAAAATTGCAGATTTAGGATCAATTTCAAAAAATGATACAGTTTTAGAAATTGGACCAGGGACAGGTAATTTAACAAATGAATTAATAAAGAGAAATCCTAAAAAATTAATTGTGGTGGAAAAAGATGAATATTTATCAAATATGCTACAATTAAAGTTTAGAAAAAAAGTAAATATAATTAATAAAGATATTTTGACATGCTTCAAAGATTTTCGATATGATACTCCAATAACAGTATACGGAAACTTGCCATATAATATATCAACCAAAATATTAATTTCTTTTTTAAAGATGGAGAACTTAAATAAAATATTTAATAAGTTTATTTTTGTTTTTCAAAAAGAGGTAGCAGAAAGAATTGTGGCTCTAGAAAATACAAAAAATTATGGAAGACTTTCAATATTAACATCTTGGAAAATGAATGCTGAAAAAATATTTGATATTAATCCTAATTATTTTTACCCAATACCAAGAGTATGGAGTTCATTAATAACTTTAAGTCCTAAATCAAAAATAGCAAATTTAAAAAAAACCAATTGTCTTGAACATGTTACTAATATTTTTTTTAATCAAAGACGAAAAATGATTCGAAAGCCTATGAAACAACTTTTTAAAGATTATGAAAATATTGCAAAAAATCTTAAATTAGATCTAAGTTTAAGACCACAAAATATCTCAAAAACAAAATATATTGAAATATGCAAAATTTACGAGAAATTAATTAAGTAGTCTCTTCACATGTAGTTCAATAAAATTTTTATCAAAAGATACTTTTTTATTACTTTTAATCCTATTTAAAATTTCCTTATAACAAACTTTTAAGTCATCATTAATAATTACAAAATCATACTCCCTCCATTTTAATAAATCTCTATTAAATTCTTTCATTCTTTTTTTTACAGTTTTCATATTTTTTTTCTCTCTTTTCAAAAGTCTTTTAATAAGTTCATCTTTTGACGGTGGTAATATAAAAATTGTTAGAAGTTTGTATTTAAGTTTTTTGTTTCTAATCTGTCTGGTGCCTTGCCAATCAATGTCAAATACAACATTCTGCCCTTTTTTTAATTTTTCAATAACTTTTTTTTTTGATGATCCATAATAATTATCGAATACTTTAGCGTGTTCTAGAAATTCTCCTTTTTTTATAAGTTTTTTAAAATTATTTTTTGAGACAAAATAATAATCTTTTGCATTTTTTTCATTTGGTCTTGGTGACCGAGTAGTATGAGAAATCGAGACTGAAAAATTTCTATTTTTTGAGATTTTCTTTACAAGTGTTGTTTTACCAGCACCTGATGGTGATGATAGAATAAATATTCCACCTTTTTGAAAGCTGGACATTTAATATTAAATTTAATTTGCTTTATTCTCAATAAATTTTACAGCATCACCAACAGTTAAAATTTTTTCTGCATCGCTGTCTGAAATTTCTGAGCCAAATTCTTCCTCGAATGCCATCACTAGTTCTACAGTATCTAGACTATCTGCACCTAAGTCATCAATAAAACTTGATTCTTCTGTTACTTTTGACTCATCTATTCCGAGGTGATCTGCAACAATTTTTTTTACTTTATTTGAAATATCTTCTGACATAATTTTATCTTATAATTAATTTTGTTAATAAATAATTATATAACTTTGTCAACTAAAATACATGCCACCATTAACGTGGATTGTTTCACCTGTAATATAATCTGACAATTCAGAAGATAAAAAAGTCACGACATTAGCTACATCTTCAGGAATTCCAAATCTTCCTAAAGGAATTTTTTCTTGCATAACTTTTTTATGATTATCATTTATTTTATCAGTCATTTCTGACTTGATAAAACCAGGGGATATACAATTTACTTTAATATTTTTTTTACCATATTCTTGAGCTAAACTCTTAGACATTCCAATTAATCCAGCTTTTGAGGCAGCATAATTTACCTGGCCTATATTGCCAGTATGGCCAACTATTGATGTAATATTTATAATCTTACCCTCTTTCTTTTTTAACATTTTCTTTATAACGAATTTGCTTAGCAAAAAAGAGGATGTTAAATTAATATCCATTACTCTATTCCATTCCTCTTCCTTCATCCTTATTGACAAATTATCTAAAGTAATTCCTGCATTATTAATTAATACATCTATTTTGTTTTCAAACGCATTTTGACAATCTTCTATGAATCCTTCAATCAAATCATGATTTGATATATCAAACTTTTTAACAATAATATTTGAATATTTTTCTTTGATGCTGTCTAGTTTATTTTGATTTGTTCCAGTTGCTATTATATTTGCGCTTACAGAATTTAATTTTTCTAATATAGATCCACCTATTGCTCCAGTTGAGCCAGTTAATATGATATTAGTATTTTTTAAATCAATCATTTATTAAATTTTTAGCATCTAACAAATTATTTACCTGATTTAATTTAACATTTCTATCAATTCTTTTTACTAATCCAGATAATACTTTTCCAGGTCCCATTTCAATAAAATTCTTAACTCCTAAATTAATCATATTATTTATACTTTCTCTCCATCTAACTGGTTTTTCTATTTGTTCAATCAAAAGTTTTTTTATAACTTCAGAATCTTTTAATGGTTTTGCTGTTACGTTTGAAATAATACTTATAATTGGATTTTTAAATTGTGTTTCTTGAATTATTGTTTTCATTTTTTTTGTTGCATTTATCATTAAAGGACAATGAAATGGAGCACTGACAGGTAACCTCACATTTTTAATTTTCATTTTTTTTAATTCATTTTCAAATAATTCGAGATCTTTCAATTTTCCACTAATAACAATTTGACCATTAGAATTATCATTGGCTATATAACATGATAAATTGTCCTCTTTTTCTTTTAAAATTCTTTTAATTTGGTCTATGCTTTCTCCAAGAATTGCTACCATTCCCCCTTCTCCTGCAGGAAAGGCATTTTGCATTGCTTCACCTCTATATTTTAATAATCTAATTGTTTGATCAAAAGAAATTGATTCGGCGCAACAAAGAGCAGAATATTCTCCAAGAGAATGACCAGCGAAGAACTTTGCTTCACTTAATCTAAAATTAGTCTCTTTTTCTATAACTTTAAAAATTGAGTAACTTACTAAAAAAATTGCTGGTTGAGTATTTTCAGTTTGATCTAACTCTTCTTTTGGTCCATCAAAAATGGTTTTGCTAATATTTTTATTTAAAATTTCATTAGCATTTAAAAAATAGTCCCTTACATAACTAAAATTTTGAAAAAGCTCTTTTGCCATACCAATAGTTTGCGAACCTTGACCTGGAAATAATATTGAAAACATAAAAATGTAAATAAATTAAGTGTTTTTTTATATTGTAATTAAAAATTTATAATAGTATATCCTCACTTTTTCTATAAAATTTTATGAACTTTTACGAACATACAATAATAACTAGACAGGATATATCTCCTAGTCAAATTAAACAAATACAAGATAAATACACTAAGATAATAGAGGGGAATGAGGGAGATATTTTAAAATTTGAGAGCTGGGGATTATTGCATCTTTCTTATTTAATTAAGAAAAATAAAAAAGGAAATTACTTACATTTTAAAATAAAAGGCAATGGAAAAACTATACAAGAATTGGAAAAAAATGAAAAAATTGATAAGAATTTATTAAGATATTTAACAGTGAAAGTTAAAGAACTTGATCTTGAAACTGACTATTTCAAAAAAAATGATGAGGATTTAAAAAAGTAAGAATATAGATGAAAAGAAAAAATATAAAAAAAAAAAATTCCCAAAATAACTTTTCTAAGCTTAGTGTTTTTCAAAATCAAAAGTACAAGTTTAAAAAGAAATGTCCATTATCAGGTAAAGGGGCTCCAAAAATAGATTATAAAAATATAAAACTACTTAAGAGATACATATCTGAGAATGGTAAAATTTTACCTTCACGAATTACTTCTGTAAGTCAAAAAAAGCAGAGAGATCTTTCTTTATCAATTAAAAGAGCCAGAAATTTAGCATTAATATAATGAAAGTAATTTTGTTAGAGAATGTAAGAAAAGTTGGCTCGATCGGAGAAATAATAGACGTAAAAAGAGGTTATGCAAGAAATTTTTTGATTGCAAAAAAAAAAGCTCTATTTGCCTCAAAAGAAAATATTAAAGAAGTTGAAAAATTAAAAACTGAACTAGGCAAAAAAGATTTGGATAAAAAAAATGCCGCTAAAGAAATAAATGAAACTCTTAAAAATAAAGAATTTTTAGTAAAGAAATTAAGTACTGAGAATCGTGAGTTGTATGGTTCTGTAAAACCTACGGAGATATCAAAACTTATTAAGGATTTAGAAAATATCGAAATAAATCCATCAATGATACAACCTACTAAAGAAATAAAAACTTTAGGATCATTTGATGTATTATTAAACCTTCATTCTGAAGTACAGTCACAAATAAAAATTAAAGTTGTAGCACTAGAAGAAAATTCATAATTATACATTTTTTTCCCCAACAAATAATATCTTTTGTTTTAAAACTAAAATTGTTTAGATTACCGTGTGTCTCAACCTATAAATATTTTAAAAAGTAAAGCTGATGAACTACCAAACAACATTGAGGCTGAACAATCAGTAATTGGATCAATATTATTAAGCAACGAAATTTTTGACGATATTAATTTAATAATCTCTGCTAAAAATTTTTATGATCCAGTCCATATGAAAATTTTCCAAGCATTAGAAAAATTAATATTTGGAGGTCTTTTAGCAAATCCGATAACTTTAAAAAATTATTTTGAGAAAGAAAAAGATGATTTAAATATCCCTGAGTATTTAGTAAAAATTACTAAATTTTCTACTTCATCTAGACAAGCAATTGAATATTCAAAATTAATTTTTGATTTATATGTAAAAAGAGAGTTAATAAAAATTTCAGGAGAGGTAATTGATCAAGCAAAACTGGGTGATCTAAATTATGATGGGCAAAAAATAATTGAAAATTATGAAAAATCATTATTTGATCTAGCTGAAAAAGGATCTTTCAGTTCTTCTTTAATAAAGTTCGATGAAGCTATGAGACAAACTATTGAAATGGCATCAAGCGCATATAAAAATGAAGAAGGTATTGTGGGAGTTCCGACGGGACTTAAAGATTTAGATGATAGATTAGGTGGTTTACACAAGTCAGATCTTATAATTATAGCAGGAAGGCCTTCAATGGGTAAAACAGCTTTAGCCACTAACATTGCTTTTAATGCTGCTAAAAAAATTCAAAATAGTGGTGAAAAAAGTTCAATAGCTTTTTTTTCTCTTGAAATGTCTTCAGAACAACTCTCAACAAGAATTCTAGCAGAACAATCAAGGATTAAATCCAATGATATTAGAAGGGGCAAGATATCCGAGGAACAATTTGATAAATTTATAGAAACCTCAAAAGATATATCAGAATTACCATTATATATTGATGAGACGCCTGCAATAACTATTGCTGCATTAAGCAATAGAGCAAGAAGAATAAAAAGACTATATGGTCTTGATATGGTGGTAATAGACTATATTCAATTAATGAGAGCTTCAAATTCAAATAATGGAAGAGTACAAGAAATATCAGAAATTACCCAAGGATTAAAAGCACTTGCGAAAGAATTAGCTGTACCTGTATTGGCGCTCTCTCAACTTTCAAGAGCAGTAGAACAAAGAGATGACAAAAAACCTCAACTTTCAGATTTAAGAGAATCAGGCTCTATAGAACAAGATGCAGATGTGGTAATGTTTGTTTACAGAGAGGCATATTATTTACAAGGAAAAGAGCCAAGACCAGCAACAGTAGAGCACGCTGAATGGCAGGCAAAAATGAATGAAGTATCTCATCTAGCTGAATTAATTATCCAAAAACAGAGGCATGGGCCAACAGGCAATGTAATGCTAGAGTTTGAGGCAATGTTTACTAAATTTAAAGATATTCAAAATAATTAAATATATTATAAAAGCTAATAGTTGATGTTAGCTAAATTTTATCAAAATATTGTTTTAAAAAAACCAAGCTTAATTTTAGTTTTATTATTAATTTGTCTATGTTTTTTTGGATATAATTCAAAAAACTTTAGACTTGATGCATCTTCTGAAACATTACTAATAGAGGGAGATCCTGATTTAAAATATCTTAATGAGATAAATGACAGATATGGCGCAAAAGAATTTTTAGTTCTCACCTATACTCCCAAAAAAAGTATGATAGATGAAACTTCTATTAAAAGTCTAATAAAACTAAAAAAAGAAATACAACAACTTGATTGGGTTCACAGTGTAATTACACTATTAGATATTCCATTATTGAGCAGCTCTGATGAGCCGCTTATTGAACGACTACAAAACTATTCAACTCTCAGATCACAAGGAATTGACAAAGAAAGAGGATTCAATGAAATATTGAATAGTCCTGTTTTCAGAAACTTTGTAATCAGTGAAGATGGAAAAACATCTGGAATTATAGTTTATTTAAAATCAAAAGATAAAATTGAAAATTTTCAAAATAAAAAAGAAGAAGAGATATATAAAGACAAACTAAAAAAACAAAATCACCAAAATATTTTAGAGATAAGACAAGTAATAAAAAATTTTAGCTCAGCAAGTAAAATTCATTTAGGAGGAATTCCGATGATTGCTGATGACATGATGACCTTTATAAAAAATGACATCATTGTTTTTGGTCTTGGAGTTTTTATCTTTATATGTGCTACTCTATGGTATGTTTTCAGAAGATTGATATGGGTAATTGTGCCTATAAGTAGTTGTTTTTTTTCAGTAGTAATAATGACTGGTCTTTTGGGTCTCTTAGGATGGAAAGTTACTGTTATATCATCTAATTTTATAGCTTTAATGTTGATATTAACAATGGCTATGAATATTCATATTAGCACAAGATATCTTCAGCTTTCAAAACAATTTCCAAGATTAAGCAAATTTAAAATAATTTCTTTAACAACGAGTAAGATGTTCTGGCCCATTTTATATACAGCCTTAACAACTATATTTGCTTTTTTATCTTTAATATTCAGTGAGATAAAACCAATTATTGACTTTGGATTTATGATGACTTTTGGTTTGATTATTTCATTTCTTATTACCTTTAGTTTATTACCAACATTAATTAATTTACTTAAGTTTACTAAAATTTCACTTAAGGAAGAAAAGGGATCTATTATAACAAATTTTTTTGGTAAAATTTCAGTTTCAAATCAAAATACTATTTTTGCAACAACAATAATTATTATATTTCTAAGTATAGCTGGGATCTCAAAGCTTGAGGTAGAAAATAGTTTTATAAATTATTTTGATAAAAATACAGAAATATACAAAGGTATGAAACTTATTGATGAAAAATTGGGAGGCACTACACCCCTTGAAATAATTTTAAAATTCCCAAAACAAGATGAGAGTGATCAAAAATCAGAAGATGAAGAAGATGATTGGGGAGATGAAGATGAAAATGATGATAAATATTGGTTTACTAAAGATAAAATAAATAAAATAAAAAAAGTTCATACTTACTTAGACTCTTTAGAACCTGTTGGTAAAGTTCTTTCTTTTTCCTCAATTATTGAAGTTGCCACTCAACTAAATAACAATAAAGAACTAGGCTCTCTAGAAATGGGTGTATTGTACACAAAAATACCAGACAATATCAAAAAAGAGATTGTAGATCCTTATATTTCGATAGAAGACTCTGAAGCTAGAATAAGTTTAAGAATAAAAGACTCTTTAGATAATTTAAGAAGAAATGATTTATTGATAAAAATAAATTCTGATCTTGAAAATAAATTAGATTTAAAAAAAGATGAATTTAAGTTGGGAGGTGTGTTGATTCTTTTTAATAATCTATTACAAAGTTTATTTAAATCTCAAATTTTAACCCTTGGATTTGTTATGCTTGGAATTTTTATAATGTTTATAATTCTATTTAAAAATTTAAAATTAGCTTTAATAGGTGTTGTTCCAAATTTTATAGCAGCTTTTTTTATATTAGGATTGATAGGATTGTTAGGAATTCCACTTGATATGATGACAATTACAATAGCTGCCATAACTATAGGTATAGCCGTAGATAATAGTATTCATTATATTTATAGATTTAAAGAGGAGTATGCAAAGTTAAGAAATTATAATAAAACATTAAAATTATGTCACTCAACTGTCGGTAAAGCTATTTTAAATACTTCAATTACAATAGTTTTTGGATTTTCGATTTTAGTAATGTCAAATTTTATACCAACAATTTATTTTGGTGTATTCACTGGGATTGCCATGTTACTTGCAATGGTTTCAGTTTTAACACTTTTACCTTCTTTATTGCTTAAAATTAAACCATTCAATTAATGATTGAACCTATTCAGGATTTTTTAATACAAATAACATTATTTGATTATATTTTTTTTGTATTAACCATTTATTTTTTAATTCAAGGATCTAGAAAAGGTTTTGTTTTAAGTTTATTATCAGCTGCCAAATGGGTTTTGGCATATATTTTAACAATTTATTTATTTCCGAAGGTAAAACCGTATTTTGAAGGTATTTTAGATAGTGAATATGTGCTTGATATAATTGTAGGCTTAATATTATTTATTTTAATAATATTTCTTATTCTTTTAGCAAATAAAGCAGTAAGTAAAGTTATTACTTACACCGGATTAGGTTCTGTCGATAAGGTTTTTGGCTTTTTTTTTGGAATCGGTAAGAGCTATATATTAATTGTTTGCTTGTTCACAGCTATTGACGTTGTCTATGATAGCAAAAAATGGCCATTAAATTTAAAAGATTCACTAACATTTCCTTGGGTTGAAAAAGGGAGTATCTATCTTATAAAGGTATTTCCAAATCAAAAA
>FUFK010077038.1_pt1 | contig 18955 bp, 15 predicted proteins | sample 1021851 | NCBI WGS metagenome assembly FUFK01 (sample SAMEA51879418, study PRJEB19060) | metagenome
TAAATAATGTAAAGCAAATCATTTACATTAGTGGGTTAATGCCATCTGACTTTGAAAAAGGTAAAACTTCAAAACATCTTCAAAGTAGATATGAAGTTGAAAAAACATTAGAAACTTCAGATGCTTCGTTAACTACACTTCGATGCGGAGTAATTGTTGGTCCTGGTGGTTCCTCATTAAAAATTTTAATAAATTTAGTAAGACGTATTGCAATCATGGGTCTTCCAACTTGGACCGCATCTATGACACAACCCGTTGCAATACAAGATGTTGAACGTGCACTTAAAATTTGTTTAGACGATCCAGATAATTTTAGAGGTTCTTATGATATTGGAGGACCAGATGTAATGACTTATAAAGAAATGATGCAATTAACAGCCAAGACTATGAAAAGAAAAAGAATAATGTTTTCAGTTCCTATTATTCCTATTTCCTTTTCAAAACGTTGGGTGTCTGCATTTAGCGGGGTAACTATAGATTTGGTAGGTCCCTTAATTGATAGCTTAAAACACGATCTGACTGTACAAAAAAATCCATTGCAGGAGTTAATCCTAGATCAGAGTGAACCATTTGAAAAATCTTTAGGAAAATCAATAGATAAAAGAGGCTTTCCGGTCAGAAATCCAAGACAAAATTATAGAGTATTTGACAAACAAAATATTCGAAAAGCAAAAAGGGTACGATCAGTTCAGCGCCTTCCTCTGCCTCAAGGTAAAAATGCACGTTGGGTGATGGAGGAATACCTGCGCTGGCTGCCAAAAACCCTGAGGACCATCCTCCGTTGTGAAGTAACAGACGATAATTTGGTAAGTTTTTACCTGAGGCTGATGTCCAAACCGCTTCTGGTATTGCGGTTGGATGAACATGGAACCGACCAGAACCTGGTGCTGAAAATCGTGGGGGGACTGTTAGCCAACGTTGAGGAAAGTCCGAATGGCAGACTCGAATTCCGTGAAGTACTCCAGGGCCAGTCAGTGATGTCGGCGATCCACGATTTCAGCCCNAGCCTGCCCTGGTACCTNTACAACATCACCCAGGCNGTAGCACATCTGATGGTGATGAAAGCCTTCGGCCACCACCTCCGAAATCTCTGTGACAGGCCTCCAAAATTAGAGCAGGAACTGCAGGCAGCCTGAGTCTTTTTGATTCAATTCTGAAGCGCAGCCCAAACCTTCTGGGGTGACAGGGGCATGTCGATGTGTGAAACCCCATTGTCCCTCAAAGCATCAAGAACCGCATTGACGATGGCCGGGGTCGCCCCAACGGTTCCCAACTCCCCTACTCCCTTGGCGCCAAGCGGATTGGTCTGGCANGGTGCCCCGGTATAAAAATCCCATTTGAAATTCGGAACGTCGTCGGCTCTCGGCATCGCATAGTCCATATACGAGGGATTGGCAAAATGCCCGTCTTTGTCAAAAACGGCTTCTTCCATAAATGCCTGTCCGAGGGATTGGACGATTCCTCCATGGACCTGCCCCTCGACCATCATCGGGTTGATCGCGTTTCCGACATCATCATAAGCCGTCAATGCATCGAGATAGACTTGTCCCGTTTCAGGATCGATTTCCACTTCTGCGACCTGGCAACCGTTTGGCCAGCTTGGACATCCTGTACTGGAACGGCTGGTGAGGGTGGTTTTGGAATAGACGGAAACTTTCTGCTGCGGCTGATTCTTGGCGATTTCTCCCAAGCCGATGCCAATGTTGGTTCCGCTGACGGTAAATGTTCCTGCCTTGTAAACCAGGTCTTCCTGGGCGGCCTCCAGTGCTTCCGCGGCCAGTTTCCGGTTTTCCTCGAGAAACTTCTCGGCGCCTTCCTTGATGGCGGATCCGCCGATGTAAAGGGAACGGGATCCGACACTGCCTTTGCCTTTGACCAGGTCCGTGTCTCCCTGAACGATCTCGATTTTTCCGACAGGAAGTTCGAGTTGTTGGGAAAGCAATTGGGTAAACGCGGTTTTTAATCCCTGGCCCATGTTCTGGGTACCGGTATAAAGAACGACACTTCCATCCGCCCTGGCTTCGGTGGTGACCTCNTCAAACCAGATCGCNCCGGTCCANTCGATGTAACAGGAAATNCCCCTGCCACGGATTCTTCCCTTATTNTGGGAATTCTCCTTTCTTGATTCAAAATCATTCCATTCTGACAATTCGATGGCTTTGTCGAGGACTTTTTCAAAATCTCCGCTGTCGTAGATTTCTCCAATCGGAGAGGTATAAGGCATTGCATCGGGCGGAATGAAATTCCTTTTGCGGAATTCCAGGGAATCGATTCCCATTTCTTCCGCGGTTTTCTGGACCAGGCGTTCCATCAGGTAGATTGCCTCAGGACGCCCTGCTCCACGGTAGGCTCCCATCGGAACGGTGTTGGTGAGATAGGAGCGGACGTCGAGGTGAAAGCAGGGGACATGGTAAAGCGAAGTCAGGATTTTGGGACCGACCACCGGAGGAATGGCCGCACCCGGTCCGGTTGCATAGGCGCCTAGGTTGCTGCGGGTGATGATCCGCAAGGCCTNGATTTTCCCGTCTTTNCTGCAGGCCAGGGATGCGGTGCTGAGCTGGTCCCGCCCGTGAACGGTGCCATAAAATTCCTGGGTCCGGTCTCCATTCCATTTGACCGGACGGGATTGTTTATGGGCCGCGTATACCGTNACGATTTCCTCCGGATAGGTCTCGGCGCGGATGCCGAAACCTCCGCCNAGATGTCCAACCACAATCCTGAGTTTGTCGGTGCTCCAGCCGAAAATATCCTTGCATAAACTTTCCTGNANNCCCGTGGGAGCCTGGTGTCCGGCATGGAGGATCAGGCGATCCTGTTCCGGATCCCTCCTGCAAACCGAAGCACGGGGTTCCATGGCATTCCCGACCAGTCTCGAATTGCTCAATTCGAGTTCGGTGACATGATCGGCTTCCGCAAAAATTNTGTCTGTTTTGGCNGCATCGCCATGTTCCATCTGGATCAGCAGGTTTCCAGGAGCCCCTTTCCAGATGGCCGGTGCGGATTCCTTTTCTGCATCCTGAATCGTTCCGACCGAGGCCAACTCTTCATAATCGACTTCAACCAACTCGGATGCTGTCAAAGCGTTTTCCGCACTTTCTGCCAAAATTGCAACCACCGGTTGTCCGACATAACGCACTTCATCCTTTGCCAACGCAAGCCACCGCGGAGGATCCATCGGCTCTCCGTTGCCGTTGCGGTATCCCTGATCCAGGATTTCTTGAGTGACAAAATCCCCGGGAGGTCCCGGGATCGGATAGGGATTGACTCCGTCACGAATCAGGTCATCTGCGGTATAGACCGCCAAAACTCCTTCAGATTCCATGGCTGCCGAAAGATCCATCTTTTTGATCTTCGCATGGGGATAGGGAGATCGTACAAAATGAAGATGTGTCATTTCAGGAAACTGGAGGTCATCGGTGTAACATCCGGCCCCGGTGATCATTTCTTCATCCTCGACCCGACGCATCGAATCTCCGGCATAAGAATGTTTGTTTTCATCCATCATGTTGAATTCCTGTGCTTTTTGATGCTTTTTGAAATTTATGGTTAATTCAGAAGTTGAATCATTTTTTCATTCACGGATTTGTCCTGGAAATGGAATTTGCTGATATGATCTTCCATTGAAAAATCTGCATTCGATTCCAGGAATTTATTCATTTCCTTTTCCTTGTCATCGGCCTTTCCCAGTGCACTGAGGCTGGCTATTTTGGCCAGCCATGCGTTGGTGGTGAGTTTTTCGATCTTTTCCGCGTATTCCAGGGATTTCTCGAATTCACCGTGGACATAACAGGCAAAGACGATGTCTCCCAGACGCTTGTTTGAATTCGAATCTCCTTTTCCGTTGGGGTCCAGTTCGTAGGCTTTGATCATCAGTTCAACACCTTTTTCAGTATCTCCAGTCAGAAGCAGATACTCTCCGAATCCGTTTACAATCCGCGGATCATTCGGGTTCATCTCATAGGCTTTGCGTCCATGGAGTTCGGCTTTCTCAAAATCCTCAAAGGATTTGTAGATTTCACAGAACATGCGGTGGCACTCAAAATCATTGGGATTGATATCCAGGGCTTTTTGCAGGGTCTTCTGGGCTTCTTCAAACAGGTCCTCGACGGGTTCCTCGAGATATCCNGCAAACATCCCCTGACCAAGGGTGCAGACTTTCCAGGCATAGGCCTGGGCGTTTTCTGGGTCGGCATCGATGGACTTGTCAAACATCTGCAATCCCTCCANNACCCCTTCCTTGGAAAATTTGTGGTGATTCTCCTTACCCCGTAAAAGGAATTCATAGGAAGAGAGATTCTCTGTCGGCTTTCTCTTGGCCCTTGCCAGACTGGCAATTTCAAGCTGGCCTACCAGGGCAACGATCACTTTCCTGACGATTTCGTCCTGGATTTCAAAAACATCTTCCATCATTCGATCAAAACGTTCACTCCAGAGGGCACTTTCGGTGGCAGCATCCGTCAACTCCACCGAAATCCTGATCCGGCTTCCTGCCGAACGGATGCTTCCGGTCGCAATGAAGTTGACNCCGAGNTCGGATGTGATCTGTTGGGAATTGATTTCTTTTCCCTTAAAATTGAATGCCGTGTGGCGGGAGATGATTTCAATCGAATGGATCATCGAAAATTCCGTGATGATGTCCTCGACGATTCCATCGACCAGATATTCATTTTCTTCATCATTGTTCAAATTCCTGAAGGGAAGGACCAACAGCCGTGGTTTCGTATTTATGACTTCCGGAGTTGGCGGTGCCTCTTTCTTGGCGGGTACAGGAGAGGCCGCTGGTGGGCTTGCCGTTTCACCATCCTGCGCAGGGTTGATTTGAAAGATCGAAAATTCCCCTTCGATGTTTTTTAATTCGGACTTGCCAAGACTATTGATNGTCAGTTGAATCCGCTTTTCGATCTTTTCCTGGACAAATCTTGAAACCAAAATGCACCCCGGTTCACAAATCGATTCGAGCCGGGCGGCGACGTTCACTCCATTTCCATAAATGTTATCTCCCTCGATGATCACATCGTCGAGGTGGATTCCCACCCGAAAGGTGATCTGGGATTCCTCAGGNACATTCTTGTTTCGGTCCGCGAGGATTTGCTGGAACTCGATTGCGGCTTCCACCGATGAAACCGGGCTGGCAAATTCGGCAATCACNGAATCTCCTGCCGTGTGAAAGATCCTGCCNCCATATTCGGTGATGATCGGGTCGACGATATCCCNGCAGGTTTTCAGGTTTTTCAGGGTCAATTCTTCATGCTGGTCCATCAACTTGCTGAAACCCACAACATCGGCAGCAAGGATGGTGGTCAGTTTTCTGGTGGGGCGTGTCATGTGCTTAACTCAGTTTTTTAAATGATGTGCCGTCATTTGAATCGATGCTTCAGGAATTCTGAAACAGTTCCTGACGATTCAGGGGGATTCTTACAAATCCTTAAGCGATATTGTAGAAATTTTTTAACCTTCCGTGCTTGGGTTCAATATTGAAACGAAGCGAACAGGGCATTAAAGAAGAAAGGATTTTAAACTTATGAACGAGGGGAGCTGAAGAAGATCTGGACTTTCACTGAAACAGGGAATTTTATATCTTTTCCGAAAGTTAATGCGAAAAAACCTAAAATTTAATTCAAGGATCAAAGATGCTTTATCGATATTTGGGACAATCAGGATTACTTGTTTCCAGAATCTGCCTGGGAACCATGACTTTTGGAATGAAGGACTGGGGGTGTGATCAAAAAACAGCAAACGCGATTGTCAGGCATTTCATCGATCAGGGAGGACAGTTCATCGATACCGCTGATATGTACAGTGCCGGGCTTTCAGAGGAAATGTTGGGAAACGCCCTGAAGAATCACCATCGTGAAGATCTGGTGGTTGCCTCAAAATGCTGGTTTCGAACGGGGGAAGGAGCCAACGACAAGGGTTTGTCACGAAAGCATATCTTTGATGCAGTCGAAAAAAGCCTGAAAAGACTTAAAATGGATTATCTGGACCTCTATCAGGTTCATGGCCCGGACTGGTTNACTCCGATGGAAGAAACCATGTCAGCCCTGGATGATCTCGTTCGGCAGGGAAAAATTCGCTACATAGGCTGCAGCAACTATTACGCTTGGCAAATCGTTAAAGCAAATTCTATTGCAGAAAAACACGGGAAGGAAAAATTCATCAGCGCCCAACACCTTTACAANCTTGTGAGAAGAGACATCGAAAACGAGATCCTTCCAGCCTGCGCGGATCAGGGANTGGGGATGCTATGCTGGAGTCCCCTTGCGGGAGGATTTTTGAGTGGAAAATACGGAAGAGACCAGGAACTGCCCGAAGGTTCCCGGATATCATTCAGAAAGAATATTGATGTCCCCAGATACTTCAGTGATCAAGCATTTGATGTGATCGATGAGTTGAAAACGATTTCGACAGAAATTGGGAAGACTCCTTCTCAAATTTCATTGGCTTGGTTGCTTTTTGATCGCAGGGTCACCTCCGTCATCATTGGTCCCAAAAATGTTGAACAACTGAAGGATACTTTGGAAGTGGCCGATTGGAATTTGGAACAGGAATTTCACCAAAGACTGGAAACTAAGCTTGAACTACCTTCCGGATACCCTATGGAGTGGGTCGAGTTGGGATTCGGAAATATTTCCGGAAAAGAGGAATTCAAACCGGATCACTATCGTTTTCCTCTACAAAGAAACTAAGATTCGGTTTCATAATCAACCCCCTTTTTTGGTCTTACTTCCCNCCATCGAAGGGCAAAGGATCATCATGACTTTTCCTGATTTTGTTAAGTTCNGGAGGATTAATCTGGGTATTGATAAATGATCCTGACTTCTTTGAATTCATTATCCTCGGTATTGATATTCGATGGCCCCCGGTATTCCATCAGTCTTCTTTTTGTGGGATCGTAAGTGAGATATAGCACCGGTGTAAACAATTTCAGCAGCCAATGTTCGAATTCCAATTTAAAACGGATTTCTTTCTCACTAACCCCTTCTGTTTCGAGTTGAAGTCGGAAATCATCAAGCCTTCCGGGAAGGATCAGATTCATTGTCGCTTGCTGATCCTTAAGCAGTTCAAGGTTTTCACGGATGTAATGATGCCAGCCTTGTCCGGCAAAAAACCGGTCTGCAATGGAGAATTCCTGAATTTCCTTTTTTGAACCTGATTCAATCCGGTACATCACACATTCCTTGTGATGACATTCTACTCCATCTTCATAATCCTGGAGTTCATCGCTGAAGCGATAATTCGGAACATGAATGTTGTTTGAATAATCGGAAATCATTTCGGCTATTTTTTCACCTTCNGGATTCAGATAGANGGTTTCAGAGTGAATAATCCGTTGATTTTTACGTTGGATTCTATGAAGTTCCCGATACAGGATTTTGTCTTCAGTCGAATAAGCAACCGCTTCAAAGGTTTCGATGCTCAATTTTTCTTGATTCGCTTCAGACTCAATTGAAAATCCTTGGACGCCGAACAAAAGAAAACAAAAGAAACCAATCATCCATTGAACACAAAATTTCATATTCTTTTCAGGCTGGCATTAAATGAATTCGAAAATCATCAAACAGGGTTTAGACCAAATTGCTTCCATCGATGCTGATGTCAAAAAAGGGTTGGATCTGGTGGGTTATCCTGAGCCAAGAATCCGNCCTGAGGGGTTTGAAAGTTTACTCGCAATCATTCTNGGGCAACAGATTTCTACCGAAGCAGCCTCAAGCATTCGGAAGCGGTTGGATGGAATATGGAGCGAAAAAACCGCCGGGTCCTTTCTTCGATTCACTGAAGAAACTTTGCGGGGTATTGGATTTTCCAGAAGAAAAATCGAGTATGCCAAAGGCATTGCCCTAGCCATTGAGGAAGGTGAATTGGAAATGGACNAATTGTCCCAGAAAACGGACCAAGAGGCAAAAAGTCAGTTGGTCAAACTCAGGGGTTTTGGAGAATGGAGTGCGGAAATCTATTTGGTTTTCAGTCTGGGTCGGACAGACATTTTTCCGGCCAANGATCTNGCACTGCAGGAATCCTTGAAGAGNTTGAAGNNGTTGAAGGANCGCCCNAACGAAAATGAATCCCGCAAATTGGTAAGCCACTGGTCGCCCTGGCGTTCGGTCGGGGCCCTCTTCCTCTGGAAATACTACCGCGGCGCCCCTGATGAGCGGGATGAGTAAAACGAAAATCCANCAATCCAAGGATGCNTNATTNTTTGNGATTNNCNGAATTCAGANTCAAACTTTNATGAGATTCCTTTCTCTATCGCACCCTTCAGGATGAATTGGCTGGATCCTGGAGCCCACCAACATGANTCATCTGAGTAACTGAAAGAATGGAGCGAGAAACGGGGGCCGAACCAGCGTTAAATTAAGTGTTTTGAGCCTTTTAAAGGTTTTGGTGTCCGTGCAGGTGTCCCACGGTGCACTGAAGGAGCCCCTTTTAGGTGATGAATTCCTGGGCAAAGTCTGAGGGTCCTTCACATTCGAAACGTTAAAAACCAAAGTGAAGAGATCTGCAAATAGTTGCAATGGATTCAGGAGGTTCACTTAATCCATTATTACAAATTGCCGGACAATATGAGTCCGAGAATACACTGGACCTGCATTTGATCCTTCAAATGAAAAATTATATTTTTGTTCTCAACGTGGGAAATCTGGAAGCGCCTCTGATGGTGTTACCTATGAANTGAAAGGACCATNTATAAAAATCTAAATTTTTTTTNAACTTTTTCCCCACACTCGAGCCTGTTTAATATCCTCTAAATTATCTTTTTCGTTTGGATCTGAAGAAACTCTTGCTATCCATCAAACATTCTATAGACTTCCTTTGAGTTTGATGAATTCATGAGTCAGATTTATGATTATGTTGATTGGAGGTTGGGCAGCCCTTCACCATGTTGAGGAACTTAGCGNCACCTATGTTCAAAAATCATTGAAAATAAAAAGTAAATCAAAATAATCAATGGATAGCGATAATATCTTTGAAAGATGGAATCTAAACAGAATCATTAATGTTTCTGGAACGATGACCAGTTTAGGGGCCTCAAGAGTTTTACCAAAAATAAGAAAAGATGTTGATCAGATCCTAAATTCATTTGTTGACATAGACCAATTACAAAATGAAGCAAGTCGCGTCATCAGAAAAGTTATAGGTTCCGAATCTGGGTGTATCACTAGTTCTTCTAGTGCTGGAATAGTCGCTTCAATAGCATCTTTTATTACACAGAACAATTTAGACAAAATTGAGAAAATACCTTTAGAAAATGAAAAATCAAAAGTGGTTCTACAGATGGGGCATCAGATCAATTATGGAGCTCCTGTAGATCAGTCTATCAAACTTACTGGCGCGAAAGTTCAATTGATAGGATCAGCAGCACAATGTGAGACCTATCACCTTAGGAATTCATTAGATCAGGATGTGATTTGTGGGCTTTACGTTATTTCACATCATACCGTGAGAGAGAATGAGCTACCTTTGGATTTATTTGTGAACATATGCCATGAGCAAAATGTACCAGTTATCGTTGATATGGCATCCGAGTACGACCTTACCAATCCAATAAAATTAGGAGCAGATCTAGTAATCTACTCAGGACATAAATTTTTATCGGGCGTCACAAGTGGAATTGTTGCTGGGAAAAAGCAATATATTAAAAATGTTCATCTACAAAATAGAGGAATAGGTCGGCATATGAAGGTCGGTAAAGAAGGAATTGCAGGTGCCATTAGTGCTTTAGAATGCTGGATGACTAGAGATCATGAATTCGAAAAAAATAAAGAAACTCAAATAATAAAAAAATGGAAGAATGATCTATTTGACTTACAGGGTATTGAGATTAGCGAACACGAAGATTGGACGGGAAATCCAATAACTCGTTTAAAAATAAAAATAGATCCTGAAAGATGTTTCGCGAACGCATGGGAAATTTCATCTAGACTGAAAAATCTGAACCCCTCAATTGTTGTGAGGGACGACCTAATTGAAAATCAGGAGTTTTTTTTAGACCCTTGCAATATAAATCATGACGAGATTGGATTGGTGTCTGATTCAATAATTAAGGTGCTGAATGATTTCACAAATGATCCAGAGAGGAAAAAAGAGACTTGGTCTGAAGTAAAATCAACAAGGGAAAAAAATATTTTATCTTGGGGAGATTAAATTTGGGATTATTAGAAAACAAATTCATAATTGTTACTGGAGCAGCTCAAGGCATTGGCTTTTCTGCTGCGGAATCAATTCTTAATGAAAAAGCTAATGTACTCATATGCGATGTCGACCGTGTAGCTCTTGAGATTGCAGAAAAGAAATTATCTAAATTTTCGGAAAATGTTATTTTCTCAGAAATTGACATACGTAGTGAAAATTCAATTAATCAGGCTCTAGATAAAGTAAAAAGTTGGAATCATATAGATGGGCTAGTTAACAACGCTGCGATATTGGACATTAATAATGTTGAAACCATTAATGAAGAACGATGGAATAAAGTCATTGACACAAACTTAACTGGAGCCTTAAGGATGATCCAAAAAACTATCCCAAAATTAAAAAAATCAGAACATCCTGCAATTATCAATACTTTATCAACACAAGCATTTTTCGCCGTCAACGATTCACTTGCTTATTCAACTGCAAAAGGAGGCTTACTGATGCTAACAAGATCTATGGCAGTAGACCTCGGGAAACATAACATAAGAGTCAATGCTATAGCTCCTGGATTTATAGACACACGAATGGCATACACGGAAAGTGGTGAACATGAACATGAAATGGAATCATTTAAAGATATATATATTACTAATGGTAAAATTCCTCTGAAGCGTGGTGGGAGTCCTGAAGATTGCTCTGGTTCATTTGTGTTTCTTCTCTCAAATATGAGTCAATACATTACTGGACAAACTATTTTTGTCGATGGTGGTTTAAGTTGTACATATTGAAAGAATGAAAAATATCTTAAAAAGGTTGACATTTAAACGCTCAGATCTAGGAGAGGGAATTTCATATGATGGAACTGAGCAAACTCTTACCTGGGTTGATATACCAAACAGTAAAGTTTTTGAATATAATAAAAATGCGAACTGTAAAGTTTTTACACTTGGAGCTCATTCTTCATTTGTGGCTAAAACTATAAACAATCATTATTTAAGTGGAGGTTCAGAAGGCCTAACGCTTGATGGTAAATTTGTTTCAGAGGCAATCAAACTTGAAAACGATATCATTAATGATGGTTCTGTGCATCCAAGTGGAGAGAGTCTCATATTCGGTAGTCGAGATTATTATGAATTTTTTGAAAAAGGGAGTTTATGGATTTTAGGGAAAGATATAACTCAAATTAAAATGAAATTTAAAGTTTTTAATGGCCCTGCTTTTAGCAAAGATGGCTCAACAGTTTATTTTACTGATTCACCAAAAAGGGTTATTTATAAAGCTAAATTTAATTTATCGAAAGAAAATTTCGAAAATATAACTACATTCTATCAATTTCGAAAAAGAGAGGACGGTTTCCCGGATGGCATGATTACAGACTCTAAAGACAATCTTTGGGTCGCACATTGGGATGGAGGGAAAATTTCATGTATTAATCCTAAGGGAAAATTAATCAGGTCACTGTCTTTACCATTTACAAGACCCACATCAATTTGTTTTAAGGGAAATGACATGTATGTGACTTCTGCTCGCCTGAATTATAATATTAATGACCAGTATAATGGTTATACCCATGTGATAAAGAAAATCGCTACTTCATCCCCTCAAGTGAGATTAGATAATTCTTTTCTTAAATTTTTTTAACTTAAATCATTATTTTAGATTATGTATCCACATGAATATCCTGGTGCATTATGGTATGATCAAGAAGAAGTAGATGCCGTTTCAAAAGTAATATCAAACAAATCTCCCTTTAGATACTACGGAGTAAAATGCGATAAAGAGGTTTTTAATTTTGAAAAAGAACTTGGTGAGTACTTAAGCACTTCAAGTTTAAGTAACAAAAATCAACATAATAAAGTATATGTAACAGCTGTAAATTCAGGCACTGGAGCTCTTGAAATCGCTTTAGATGTTTTGGGGGTGGGAAGTGGAGATGAGGTCATAGTCCCAGGATTCATGTGGATATCCAGTATTTCTGCAATAATAAGATCTCGTGCCATACCTGTTTTGGTGGACTCAGACCAAACTTTAGGAGTTGATCCTGAGGATCTTAAAGTAAAAATATCCGAACGAACAAAAGTGATTATGGTCGTCCCTATGTTGGGTGGTTCTTCAAAAATTGGCGAAATAATGGAAGTTGTTAGAAATGTTAACAATTCCAGGAAAAAGGATAATCTATCAAAAATATTTGTTCTGGAGGATTGTGCCCAGTCCCTTGGTGCACATGCTTTTGGTATTCCAGGGTCGAGTCAAGCCAGTTTGCCAGAAGGATGCTACAAACTTGGGACATTTGGAGATATAGGCACATTCAGTTTACAGCTCAATAAAGATATTACTGCTGGTGAAGGTGGAATGGTTGTTACTCGAGATAAGGAGCTAAATGATAGAGTAGATGCATTACATAATGCTGGATATATCAAGAAAGAAAAAAATAATATCAACTGGTATGGAGATATCCCTTATGGTTGGGGTCATGGAAGAAGAATGAGTGAATTACAAGGAGCCGTAGCAAGAGTCCAATTAAAAAAATTAGATAGCATTCTTGATAATATTCGAAAAAATCATTCTTTTTTTGAAGAATTTTTTAAGAAACAAGGAATNAAATTAAGAAAGAGAGCCTATCAAAACAACCCTGGTGATACAGGATACTATCTTTGTTTTCACTTACCAGAAAACCTCGATGATAATACTGCGATTTCAAAGGGTCGTGAGATTGCAAAAGATCTAAAAGATAAAGGTTTCAATGTATGGTTTCTTCATGATTTCGAAGTACATATTTATTACAATATCGAACCATTGGTTAAAAAATTTCCAATGAATGACGGATCACCTTGGGAGGATCCAAAAAATAGTTTTCATACTCAATACAAGTATGATCGTGGAGCCTTGCCAAATTTGGATCATTTGTTGATTAGAACCATCGGGTTAAACATGCCTAGTAANATGAGTGATAANACCAGAGATAATATGATGAATGACCTCTTGGTTACGTTAAAAAATCTTTATTAGAAAGTACTTGCATCTCATATTTGANTATTCTACTCTTCAGTTTTTTTAAATCCATTCAATTATAGGAGTAACAATGTTATCCAAATTGTTTTCAATCTTTTTTTCTATCTCATTGCTTTTCGTCGGATCAGCTTCAGCATTTGATTGGAAAGCGCATTCTGGAAAAACAATAACTTTTTTGATGAGTGAACACCCTGTTCTGAAAGGGATCAGGTCGGTACTCCCCGACTTTGAAAGGGACACCGGGATTAAAGTTAAAGTAAATGCGATGGCCGAGGATGTTTATTTCGATAAGATGGAAGTAGCACTCAGGTCAGGCAAAGGTGTTGCAGATGTTCATTTCTGCCCAATGGACTCAACGGCATTTAATCAGTATCTGGCCGGTCTGCTGGAGCCACTTGATCAGTTTATTTTTGACTCTAATCAAACATCATCAAGTTATGATATTGCGGATTTTCCAGATGGTTTTCTCCAGTCCACCAGATTCCCGGGGGGACCTGGATCTAACCATTACTGCATTCCAGCCTCTTTTGAATCATACATATTGTTCTATAACAAAAATCACGTAAATAAATACTTAGGCGGAAAAGTCCCCGAAACGTTTGATGATCTTATTTTTGCTGCAAACAAAGTTAAGAAAATGTCAAATGGTGATGTTATGGGTATGGTTGTAAGAGGAAAAAGGACTGATACCGCAATCGATACTATCACTGGTGTTGTATACAATTCTTGGGGTTCAAGAAGCGTAAATTATCCTCAAAATATATGGTTTGAGGATGGATGGCAAAGTCCACAAATGGACCATCCAGCAATTCAAAGAGGGCTAGCCCAATACGCAGGCTTGATGAGCGCGGGTCCAGATGACATCAAGGCCTATGATTGGAATGAAGCAGGTACAGCTTTTCAACAAAATCTTTCTGCTTTTTTTGTGGATGCGTCCCTGTTTGGACCATGGTTCGAAGAAGCTGATTCTCCATCAAAAGGAAATGTTGGCTATGCCGTTCTTCCTCCTCAAGTCAAAGGAGGAAAATCCTACACTGCTCATTGGCAATGGGGTCTAGGAATGCCAGCAAATGCTCCTGAAAAAGGTGCAGCTTGGTATTTCATTCAATATATGACCAATAAAATGAATGAACCAAAAATTGGTGCATTTCATGGCGGTGCAGCGAGAATGTCAACATGGAGCAATAATGTTTACACAAAGACGCTGAATCCTGACTATGTAAGTGCAACCCTTGAGTCAATGAAAACAACCAGAAGTTCAGTTGTTATGAAAGAGGGTTGGAGCAAATATGCACTTGAAATTGTAGACACCATTCACAGGATCCATGGCGGTGAAGCAGCTTTACAGTCTGGACAAAAAGCAAATAGTAAATTCTTAAATTACAATAAATAAAATTTAAGGTCGAGGGAGGGGGCGTTCCCCTCCTTTCATCATGAGCCGCCACATCGGTTATTTATTTATTGCTCCTGCCTTTGTTATACTCTTTTTTACTTCCATATACCCTGTAGCTTTCTCGTTTTATTTTAGTTTTTTTGATTGGAATTGGGGAAATCAGGAAAACTTTATAGGGCTAGATAATTATTTATTTCTTTTGACAGATCCTGAATTTTGGACTGTAATTTATAATACATTTGTATTTGCCTCTGTTTCCTGTTTTTTAGAAGTAACAATAGGAATAATTTTAGCCATCTTTGTAGATAGGATTGTTTTTTGCTCTACAATCATTAGAACCATCCTAATTTTACCTCTAATGGTATCAGGAATCATTGTGTCCATGATTTCAAAAATCATGTTTAATAATTTGTTTGGTGTAATNCCATATGGATTAAAACAAATAGATATAAGATCCAGTTTTTTTGGTTCCACTGAAGCAGCGATGCCAACACTCATTGGGGTCGATGTATGGTGGCAAACCTCATTTGTTTTCATCATTATTCTGGCAGCCCTTCAAGGGATCCCCAATGATACTGTAGAAGCAGCAAAAATAGATGGAGCGTCAGAATGGGATATTACNCGTTTTATTAGGCTTCCGCTTATTAAACCAATTATTTTTTTAGTAATCATTTTCAGGTCGATTGATACTTTAAAAATATTTGATCTTGTATGGGGAATTACTGGAGGAGGGCCGGGAATATCGACCGAAGTCGTTCAAACCTACTCATATAGAATGGCTTTTGGATTTCTCGAAATGTCAAAATCTATGACCGTAATGGTCATTTTTTCTATGGTTGTTTTTACCCTAATATTGATTTATTCCAAATTTGAAGGGAAGAGTGACGAATAGAAAACGAATCAAGGAATTAATCCTTCCTTATATCGTAAGTATTATTGCTATCATTTTAACACTTATTCCAATCTATTGGTTATTAATCACTTCACTTAAAAAGAAAAAAGATAGCTTTACTCGACCACCAAAATTCATATTTGAACCAACATTTGAGAATTTTATTAAGGTTTGGAATAACGATTTTTACGCTCAAACTATATTTAATTCATTATTGATTACTTTGATAGGAATAATTATTTCAATATTTATTGCGCTTTTATGTGCCTACGGATTGAAACGATACAAAATAAAATTCAAATCTGCTTTTATGAAGTGGTTGTTGGTTGCCTACATGCTCCCAGAATTTTTGTTCGTTCTACCCATGTATTCAATTTACCAATCGCTAGGAATCTACGATACACATTTCGGATTGGCACTTATGTATCAAGTACATGTTCTACCATTTTCTATATGGATGCTAAGGAGCTTTTTTGATGAAATACCGTCAGAGATTGACGATGCTGCTCTCATAGATGGTTGTAGACCATTGACAACTTTATTTAAGATCTATGTCCCTATAGTTATTCCTGGAATCGTTGCAACATCGGTTCTAAACGCGATATGGATGTGGAATGAATTGGCGATCGCGATAGGACTCACGTTTAGTGAGGCTCATCCTGTGACCTTAGGGATATCGCAATTCAGAGGTTATGCCTCTATAGATTGGGGCGGGATGACAGCAAGTTCTGTAATAGCTCTAGTTCCGTTAATCCTCTTTTCATTATTTGCCCAAAAACATATTGTCAAAGGATTAACGTTAGGATCTGTAAAAGCATAAGATCATTTATTAAATTTACTTTCTACCTTATTTTTCACACTTTGAAAAAATTCCTTTGTCACCTCAAAATCGTTTGCAATGCCATAGTGAAATTTATTTTCTTTAACATAATTTTTCAAGGAGTATAAGGTCTTTTCCACATCTTCCCATTCAATTCCCATTGCTTCTGGCCTTATATCAATTCCTGCCTGATGAATGATTCCAAGTAATTCATCTTCTTTTTTTTGATGCATCATACAGCCAATTACAACTCCTAAACAAACAGCTTGTCCATGAAGAAATTTCTTTTTGGTATACGATTCAAGAGCGTAAAAGAAAAAATGCTCCACTCCTTCTATATGCCTTGGATTCCAACCTGCTCCATGAAAAGAAGCACCACCCCATTTTAAGGCATCTACCAAGAATTGAATGCCATTATCTGTTAATTCACAAACATCATCTATGTTATTGACAACGTTATCAGCTTTGCTTTTTGAAATATCAGCCAATGACTGATTATATGCCCACTTTTCTTCACATTTACCTATTCTATGTGCGTATTCCCAATCAAAAATGCCTGTATAAAAACATAATACATCGCCAAGCCCACCTGTATTAAGATGTTTTGGACAACTTTTTAAGATATCAAAATCTATGTAAATGGCTTCTGGTACTGCCCAGCCTAAGTACTTAACATTACTATCCTCCCTAACCCCCGCTCGGTGTCCAAAAACCGCATCAACGCTTAGTGATGATGGAAATTGATAAAGTTTGCTATTTGTTTTCCAATTTAAAAATTTAGCAACATCCATAGCTTGACCACCACCAAATCCTATTATTGATTTAATATTTTCAAATTTCTTTGCATCTTCATCCAAATCTTTGATTTCTAATGAATTTACGAAATACAAATATTCACTGTTAATGTTAAATTTTGATTCATATTTCTGCCAAAGATCTTCCATGGTTACTAGTAAAAATGGTTCCGCAACAAAAAATTCTATTTCTGATAAAAGATTGTAACCAAAAACTGTTTGAAATTGCCTGATTTGATTTTCCTGGTAAATCATAATGTTTTTTTAAGTGATGTTAAGATTAAATAAAATTTTATCATTTAATTTGATTATATCAAATAATTATTTAAAAAAGTGATAAGTCAATTATAAATATTAATTATGAGACTCTATTTCGCTCTCTAGTTAAAAGACCATAAATGTGGTGTGTTGTCTGATCTTTCTCTTCTAGTTTTGTTTAATTGAGCATAATAAGTCACAATCATTTGATCGAATTCAAGGACCTTTACCAGTGACCTACTCCGGAGCATCGAATTCCTGCCTCTGATCAGGCCTGAGTAAACTAACTCATCAGCACAGATAGTTCTCAAACTCGTTATTTATTATTATATTATTAAATATAGGTAACGAATAGTGGTGGGGGCAGGTCAGCAATCAAGTCCAAGACATAATCAAACTGGAACCATCCGTCGGTCGCCTTTTCGTCCATTTTGTCATGCTTGATTTCCTTCCAATGGAAATCCCTCCACGACTTGAACGCAGAGCTAGGGATTAGGAATTANCAGANCCGCCAGTCTTTTNNAAGGTTTACANGTGTCAGTCGGTTTTGATTNATTCTATCCTGCTGGTCTGCTGAACCCCTTNCAATCACACACAATATAGACCTCTCTTGTAATTTTTTCAAAGTTATGGTTAATTAGCTTCCCCCAAGAGGAATTGGCACGTAACATTTATTTGGAATCGATATGGCATCTGAATTTTATTTAGTCCACCACATTTTCAAGCCTGATATGGCTAAAACTTGGTGGGAACATCCTGATGGTGATCTTAATGAAGAAGAAAGAGAAAAAAGAACTAAAAGATGGTTTGATGCTGGCTTTGTGAATCATTGTTTTATGCCCATGTCAAAAGATGGTCCAATGTATTGTGTTTGGGAAGTCAAAGATGGAGTTTCANCCACAAANTTTCAGGATTTTTTAGATAGTCCAGGCGGTGTTGAAAGAACCGGATGTAAAACCATAAATAATGTTGTCATGAAAGTAGATTTGGAACTAACAGGTGGAGTCCCACCTTACGAGAGAAAATTTAAATAGTTATAAAGGCTTTATTCAACTTTCTCATTACGAGTAAGAAAATCTATAGTCCATGAATAAGTCCAGGGCCGGTACGGTGAAATACGGATCGGTTTCTGGCACCACAACATCAGGAAACATAACTGTCACTATCATATCGAGACATTCCAAAACCATACATAAATTGGTTGAGGAACAGATGAAAAAGGAAGCACAGGAACTAGGGTTTGATCCCTGGGGTGATANTGCTCAAGAAGANTTTGAACGTCGNGTNACTGANNTNGANNANNATGNTNTAGANAATCCTGAAGANGATCTGGAAATCATGTTNTATGAGCAAGAGGGTTTTAGCTGAAAANCAAANGCCTCTGCATTCTTCCTGGTAAGGATCCAACGGTAACTAACCTCAATACCATCCCTTTCCGTAATTAACTCCCACATCTGGTGAAGCTTATTGTAGAAGATAATAAAGCCTCCGAAGGTAAAACGGTTTGACCAGTCCATTGACCTTAAATCCAGAATCTGGCATATATAGGTTTTTGGTAAACCTAATTTAAAAATCATTGAAAAAATCATGACTATCACTATCGATTTGTTTGGTGTGATCTTCATGTCGCAAGAGACGGATCTCAATATTGAGTA
>FUFK010045532.1_pt1 | contig 18953 bp, 15 predicted proteins | sample 1021851 | NCBI WGS metagenome assembly FUFK01 (sample SAMEA51879418, study PRJEB19060) | metagenome
AAATTGGGCTCTGGGGAAAGACGGGACGCCATTGGACGAAAATACTCATATTTTGAAAAGCAAGAGCTGGCAAAGATGTCCCCTTTCAAACAGTAGGTCTTATAAAGGTACGTAAATTATGAGGTCACGCAAACGTGGCGAATTAGTCAGCTAGTTGCTTAGTTCTTTTTGCCTTTTTTTTGCTTGTTCCTTCTTTGCTCCTGTCTGTAGCTCTGGTGTTTTCGTAATCGAAAGATAGTTTCCCATCCTGAAAATCTATACTAACTACGCCACCCCCAGTTAATTTACCAAATAAGAGCTCTTCAGCCAGCGGTTTTTTAACATACTCTTGTACTATCCGTGCCAAAGGTCGTGCACCAAAGTTTTTATCGTAACCTTTGGAGCCAATCCAGGATCGTGCTTCTTCGCTTATTTCAATAGAAACGTTTCTATCTCCTAATTGCACTTCCAGTTGCATGATGAATTTTTCTACCACTCTTGAAATGATTTTTTTCGAAAGGCCTGCAAAGGCAATAATTGCATCCAGCCGGTTGCGGAATTCTGGCGAAAACATCCTATTTATAGCCTCAGTATCGTCACCGGAACGCTGTGTTCTGCCAAAACCTACGGCCTCTTTTGCTAAGTCAGAGGCTCCGGCATTTGTCGTCATGATTAAAATGACATTTCTAAAGTCTACTGTTTTTCCATTGTGGTCCGTCATCTTTCCGTGATCCATGACTTGGAGCAAAATATTGAAAAGGTCCGGATGTGCCTTTTCGATTTCATCTAAAAGTAGAACACAGTGGGGGTGTTGGTCTATAGAATCAGTCAGCAGACCTCCCTGGTCAAAACCAACATAGCCTGGTGGAGCACCAATCAATCGAGACACACTGTGGCGTTCCATATATTCCGACATATCAAATCGAACGAGTTCCACTCCTAAAGCAATAGATAGCTGTCGTGCAACTTCTGTTTTCCCGACACCTGTAGGACCTGAAAACAGGTAGTTCCCTATTGGTTTTTCAGGCTCCCTCAGTCCTGCACGCGATAATTTAATAGCGCTTGCCAGCGCTTGAATGGCGTTATCCTGGCCGAAAACAACCCTTTTCAGGTCCTGTTCCAAATTTTGAAGTGTATTTTTATCATCAGTCGAAACACTTTTTGGAGGGATCCTTGCGATTTTAGCAACAACCTCTTCAACATCTTTGACGCTTATGGTTTTTTTCCGCTTTGATAAGGGGAGTAGCATTTGTGCAGCACCGACTTCGTCTATAACGTCAATAGCTTTATCGGGTAACTTTCGGTCACCAATATATTTAGCTGAAAGATCAACCGCGCATTTCAAAGCGTCCATAGTATAACGAACATTATGATGCTTTTCGTAATATGGCTTTAGACCTCTTAATATTTTAACACTATCCTCCAGAGAAGGCTCATTAACATCAATCTTCTGGAATCTTCTAACTAGTGCTCTATCTTTCTCGAAATGGCTACGATATTCTTTATAAGTTGTAGAACCGATACATCTCAGAATGCCTCCCTGTAACGCTGGTTTCAACAAATTTGACGCATCCATGGCACCGCCGGAGGTTGCACCTGCCCCAATAACAGTGTGGATTTCGTCGATGAATAATATAGCGTTCGGGTTTTTCTCTATTTCAGATATAACAGCTTTTAAGCGTTCCTCAAAATCTCCACGATAACGCGTGCCGGCCAGTAACGCTCCCATGTCTAGCGAGAATACAATTGCTTCACTCAGAACATCAGGAACTTGTTCATCCGCTATTCGTTTTGCTAAACCCTCTGCAATTGCTGTTTTGCCTACCCCAGGGTCACCGACGTATAGGGGATTATTCTTTGTCCTCCTGCATAGGATCTGTATAGTTCTGTCTACCTCAAATTCGCGGCCAATTAGAGGGTCAATGCTCCCAGATTTTGATTTATCATTAAGATTTACGCAGTATGCACTTAGTGCGTCGTTCCCACTCTTATTATTCTCTTCCGCTTTATCTTCATCAGTGGATGTCGATCCATCAGAGCTAGAATTTAAAGGGTTTTTCGAGATGCCATGGGAGATAAAATTAACTGCATCAAAACGCGACATTTCCTGTTCTTTTAAGAAATGAACTGCATTACTTTCTCTTTCAGAAAACAACGCTACAATTATATTCGCTCCGTTAACTTCTTTTCTACCTGATGACTGCACGTGNATTATTGATCTTTGCACGACCCGCTGAAATCCAGCTGTGGGTTTTGCTTCTTCTTTATTGGAGCTCACGAGGTATTGTAGGTCGTCTTCAATATGGCTCTTTAATATTTGTGAAAGCTCATCAACATTTACCCCGCATGCCTCTAATACCGCGATTGCGTCTTTATCCTCCGTTAGCGCCAGGAGCAGATGCTCAAGTGTAGCAAATTCGTGTTTTAGATCATTTGCATGATCTAACGCCCGGTGTAGCGAAATTTCTAAGTCTTTTGATAGCATTGTTATGCCTTTTCAATTGTACACTGTAACGGGTGCTGGTTTTGGCGCGCGCAGTCCATAACTTGCATGACCTTTGTTTCGGCTATTTCATAAGAAAAAACCCCGCAGATACCTACACCTTGCTGATGAACGTGCAACATTATTTTCGTTGCTTCTTCTCTTGTTTTTGAAAAAAACCGCTCAAGTACATGAACCACGAATTCCATTGGTGTGTAATCGTCGTTGAGCATAATAACTTTGTACATAGAGGGTTTTTTCGTCTTTGGCTTAACCTTTTCTATGACCCCAGTACTATTACTGGGATTGTTGGGTGACTGGTCTTGATTGGACATTCCCGAAAACTTCCCACAAACTATTGTTCTATTAATATCGGACGATTAGTTGAATATTCCAGTGGTCGCTGACTAAAATTTAAGGATATGAGATTTTACCGTCAACCGGAAACAAAAAGTTGCGTGGTTTTAACTAATTTAAAGGTCGGTACACGATTTTTATTGTTTAAAAATACACAGATAGAAAAAACAGTTAAAAAATCTCTCTATTACAATGACTTATCGACAAAAGCTAATAAATAGCATAATATGTGATTCGTTTATGGCTCAAATAGGTAGATTTGTTCAGGGTAGTAATGGATCAGCACAAATGATAACAAGTTTCTACAGAACAAGTTTTGTCATCGCGTTGCTATTTTTTACGTGCATTCCTGGCAACAGTGCCAAAGCAAAATANGCTTCTCTTATAATAGATGCGCAGACAGGTCTGGAACTTCATTCCCGTAACGCGAATACTAAGAAATTTCCTGCATCTTTAACCAAGATCATGACGCTTTACATGATTTTTGATGCATTAGAAAACAAAAAGTGGAGTTTGAGAAAACGCCTAAAAGTATCGCGTCGAGCTTCAAGGCAACCGCAAACAAGATTGGGGCTGAAGCGTGGATCCACAATAACGGTAAAAACGGCGATCTTAGCGTTAATTACAAGATCAGCTAACGATGTTGCGACTGTAGTCGCCGAAAACATGTCGGGCTCGGAAATAAAGTTTGCGCGTCAAATGACAAGAAAAGCTCGGAAACTTGGAATGGTTAGAACTACGTTTAGAAACGCGTCNGGCTTGCCTAATCGCCGACAACTCAGTACAGCGAGAGACATGGCTAAATTAGCAATCGCNATTCGGACCGATTTTCCTCAGTATTACCACTTTTTCAAGACTAAAAAATTTCGTTACCGCGGTAGGACTTACAGAAACCATAATATGCTGTTGGGCCGATATTCAGGAACCGATGGCGTGAAAACGGGATACACAAATGCATCAGGTTATAATCTTGTGGCATCTGTCAAAAGGCGTGGAAAACATCTGATAGGAATAGTGTTTGGAGGTAAAACTGGTCCGCGCCGCGACAGGCATATGGTGAACCTATTTGATAGAAGTTTTCGGAAAATGGATAGACTTGCAAAAGTACTGCCACCAGTTCCAAAGCCTAGTCCACTGAGTTCCGATAAAGTTCAGCTCTATCAGTTAGCAAAAGCTCACAGTGAAAACACAGACTGGGGTATTCAAGTCGGTGCTTATTCAAAGGCGAAAGTGGCAAAGCTTATGATTCAGCTAGTTCATGATCACCTGAATCTNGATCGNACTGGAACATCCAGTAAAATCGAAAAAGTAGAAAGATCGCACGGGATAATATTCCGGGCGCGTGTGTTAGGAATGGAGGAAAGGCAGGCCCGCAGCGCTTGTGCTTCATTAATGACTAAACANCTACCATGTGTTCCTATCCCGGCAATTACGAAAATNGGGTTAATNTCTCCATCAACTTCATAATAAAATTCATNNAAAATGGTGNGTANGGTAGNTGAATTCTTTGAAGAACTTCTTTTANCTGAGCCTTGATATTCTCTAGATATTCAGTGGACGTCGCCTCACAACGCGCGACTATAATTTCCTGGGTGTTAGAAGCTCGAATTAACCACCAGCCGTATTTACTTGAAACCCGGACACCATCGATATCACATACTTCAACATCTTTATATTCTTGTAGTATTTTTTTAACCTGTCTTATCATTGAAAATTTATTTTTTCCCTCACAAGGCAATCTTAACTCGGGTGTGTTGATTACACTTGGCAAGGCAGATCGAATGGTTGATAANTTTTTNCCCTGTCNATTAACAACATCGATGAGCCGAATTGCAGCATAGATTGCATCATCAAAACCAAAGTACCGATCATTAAAAAAAATGTGTCCGCTCATTTCACCTGCCAACGGGGCGTTCACTTCTTTCATCTTGTTCTTGATTAAAGAGTGCCCNGTCTTCCACATAAGGGGNTTGCCACCGAGTGCTGTGATNCTATCAAATAAGCCTTGGCTTGCTTTTACATCGCCAATGATTGTCGAACCAGGTTGTTCCAACAATACATCTTCAGCTAATATTGCTAGGAGTTGATCGCCCCACAATATTTTTCCTAAATCGTCGATAACTCCGATTCTGTCGCCATCGCCATCAAAGGCAATGCCGAGATCAGCATTTCTTTTTCTAACCCTTGTAATTAGTGCTTCTAGGTTTTTCTCTATAGTTGGATCGGGGTGATGGTTGGGAAAGTTTCCATCAACATCTGCGAACAGTACCTCGTGTTCTCCGGATAAAGATTTGCTAAGTTTGTTGATAACAGGACCAGCGACGCCATTTCCACAATCCCAAACAATTGATAACTTNGTATCTAATCTAAGACCTTCTAATACTCNATGTAGATAGGCGTCCTGAATGTCTAATTGAATTTGTTGACCGCCCTCGATAACTTTATTCGGATTATACGGGGTTTTGGCCATGTCTTTTATATCTTGCCCAAAAAATGGACCATGACCCAGCATCATTTTAAAGCCATTATAATCGGGTGGGTTGTGAGAACCCGTAATCATGATACCGCCATCAGCTCTTAGGTGATGCACTCCGAAGTACAATTGTGGTGTGGGACATAATCCAATTTTAAACACCTTTAGTCCTTGGGATATAAGTCCCTCAATTAAATTTTTTTCTATCTCTAACGAGCTGTGTCGCCCATCACGGCCAACAACGACACTATGGCCATCGTTTTTGTTTATAACGGAACCAAAAATGGCGCCTATTGCATGGGCGTCATTTGCGGTAAGTGTATCATTGATAATCCCTCTTATATCGTATTCGCGAAGCACAGAAGGGTCGAATTCATAGAAGTTATGCATGGTATCTTTTCTTAGTTAAAGGGTCGCCTGCCCACTGATGTGTAATTAAACCCTAATTCCTTCATCTTTATCGGATCGTAGATATTTCGAAGATCGATTATAGTTGGCTGAAGAAGTGCTCTTTTTATGCGCGCGAAGTCAAGACCTCTAAATTCATTCCATTCTGTTAAGATCGCAAGTCCGTGAGCCCNTTCCATTGCTTGATAGGCATTATCGCACCATTCCACGTCACAGAGGATTTGTTTTCCTTCGTTCATACCTTCTGGGTCATACGCTTTAATATTGGCCCCCAGGCTTTGGAGTGCAGGGATAATTTCAAGACTGGGGGCGTCTCTTATATCATCTGTATTTGGCTTAAAGGTGACGCCAAGAATCGCTATTGTCTTATTTTTAATATCATTATCGCAGGCTCTTAAAATTTTCTCTGCCATCATTTTTTTTCTTTTAGAATTAACCTCTATAACTGTCTCTACAATTCTCAGGGGTGAATTTACCTCTTGTGCGGTCTTAACGAGTGCTATTGTGTCTTTTGGGAAACATGAGCCACCATAGCCAGGGCCGGGGTGTAAAAACTTTGATCCAATGCGACCGTCTAGCCCTATTCCCTTAGCAACATCATGAACATCTGCTCCGATATTTTCACAGAGATCAGCGATTTCGTTTATGAACGTGATTTTTGTGGCTAAAAATGTATTGGCTGCATATTTAATGAGTTCGCTTGTCTCCATATCAGTAAATACAATTGGTGTCTCTCTTAAAAAAAGCGGGCGATATAATTCGCGCATAACCTCTTTTGCACGCTCGCTATTTACCCCAATAACTACTCTGTCTGGGCGCATGAAGTCGTTTATCGCCGCTCCCTCTCTCAAGAACTCTGGATTTGAACTGACATCAAACTCTGCATCCGGACGAAGCTCTCTCATGGTCGCTTCAACCTGTCTTCCAGTGCCAACTGGAACTGTAGATTTAGTGACAACAAGTGTATACCCATCTAAAGCCTCGGCTATCTCTTTTGCTGCGCTGAATACATAAGTTAAGTCGGCGTGGCCATCACCTCTTCTACTTGGGGTGCCGACAGCAATAAATACAGCGTCTGAATTCGCAACAGCTGTTCTTAGGTCACAACTAAAAAATAGCCGGCCTGCTTTAACGTTGCTTTTTACAAGAGCTTCAAGGCCCGGTTCAAATATGGGTATTTCACCATTATTTAACCTTTCGATTTTAACTTTATCTGAGTCGACGCAAGTCACTACAGCTCCGAATTCGGAGAAGCATGCACCAGTGACTAATCCAACATAACCTGTTCCAATCATAGCGATTTGCATGATTAAGTCCTGCTAATCTTTTGTAAAAAATCTAAAATTGATGTTTTCAATTCTGGCCTATCTAACGCTAGCGAAATGTTTGCCTCTAAGAAACCAACTTGACTACCACAGTCAAAGCGCTGTCCTTTAAAACGAAAACCATATAGTGGCTCATCACCAATTTGTCTTGCTATAGCGTCAGTTAATTGAATTTCACCCCCGGCACCTAATTCGAAACTATTTAATGTTTCGAAAATTTGAGGCTGCAATATATAGCGCCCAATAATCGCTAAGTTTGATGGCGCATCAGATATGTTGGGTTTTTCAACTAGCCCCTTAACTTTGACTAAAGTATCGCCTTCCTCTTCTTCTGGTTCTATAATTCCATAGGAAGACACATCTTCTGAAGAAACTTCAGCGAGAGCAAGCATATTGCCACCCACTATTTTATAAGTATCTATCATTTGTTTTAAACAACCTGGCTCTTCGTGAATTAAGTCATCNGCAAGCAATATGGCTACAGGTTCTGACCCTACAAAATTACGCGCGCACCAAACGGCATGGCCAAGTCCTAACGGTTCTTGTTGCCTAATGTAAGCAATTTGCCCGGGATTTGGTATACTTGCCTTAACGAGTTTCAATGATGACTTTTTGCCACGGGTTTCCAGCATTGCTTGCAGTTCGTATGCGTGGTCAAAGTGGTCCTCGATTGCACTTTTCCCTCGGCCAGTTACAAAAATAAATTCTTCTATACCGGCATTAGCGGCCTCTTCTACCGCGTATTGTATAAGAGGTTTGTCAACTACAGGCAGCATCTCTTTGGGCATCGATTTTGTGGCGGGCAGAAATCTNGTCCCAAGACCACCCACGGGAAAGATCGCCTTTCGAACAGTACCAGGCATTAAACCCCCTAACCAGTTGACGAACTAANTTCCAAATAAAAATAGTTAACCGTTACANACCNTAGACTAATTAAATAATTGTTTTATAGAATCAGATTCTACAAGCTAATACAACGATCAGACNGTTTGTAAAAGGACTTCCTTCGCTTTATTTATCTGAGAGGCAAGAAAAGTTGATCCGCCACGGTCAGGATGATTAGCTACTATGAGCCTGCGGTGAGCTTCGATTATTTGGCTTTTGCTAGGATTCGCAGCAAGGCCTAGAATTTCTAAAGCCTGGTCGATGCTCATTTCCGATGAATGAATATTACTTTCATTTGTATCTTTTTGGTTGCCCCATTCAGCTCCATAATTGATCTCTAAAAAGTTTTCTAGTAATGCCACCGTTTTAGGGTCGCCCTCAGCTTCGTTCAACAACTGCACTAGCTGTTCCAAGTTGAGTTCTTCCAGTCGGTTACCAGCAAAACTGCCTTTTCTTACGGTTCCCGTCATCCTGCCACTGTCGTGATCCAAGTTCATCTCTAAAAACGCCGTTTGAACAGATGAGCTTTGCCCTTTGCTTGGGCCGCGCGCTGTTTTCGTAAAGTTACGAATTTGTTGCGCAAGTCCTTTCAGGCGCATAAAAAGGGGAAGAAGTACAAAAAGTAGGGTCCATAAAAACGAACCATTTGTTCGATACAAAAAGAACACAGCTACTGCAAGTAGTATAAAACCAATAGCCCAGGTTAATAATTTTCTAATTCTCGCTGGAGATGAATTTAAAAACAATCGCAGCAAGACGAAGCAAAGAATTGCTATTCCCAAAAAAATTAATAAAAAACTTAACATAGCCTAATTATTGTTTTATTTGATTTGAAATTTTTAATGCTTCGCCCTTTTTTACCNTCGAATAAGATTGTAATTCTTTTAAACCACCTACTGCGAAGATTGCTACAGCCTTGAGTAACTCTCTTAGTTGGTTGGCGCTATTCGAATTAAACGAACAGTAAACTCCATTTGTAAGTTTCGCTATTTGACTGAATCCTATTTTAGCAAGTGGATCATTTCCCTCATGGAAACAGAACACTGGTACCCCAAGTATTCCAAGTTCACCTGCAGCATGACTTACTATATCTATATCTTCTTCAAAGGCGTCCCCAATTAGAACAACGGCTTGAACTTTCCTTTTCTGAGTTTCTTTTACAGCCTGTTTTAAAACTTTTTCGATTTGGGTTTGGCCGCCTAAACATCGCACTTGAAGCATTGAATTTAGTAAACTTTTGGAATTAGATAGCCACTTTGTTACTTTAAATTCACCATATCCACGGAAATATGCTAGTTGCACTTCCAACTTTCCAATATTTAGTGCTTCAAGAAACATTTCTGACTGGAGATGGCAAGCTTGGTCCCAGCTCGGTTCCCTGCTAGCCGTTGCATCCATTGCAAACATAAGTCGGCCAGTTCTATGTTCACGACCAGTGCTATGCATCGTTTTAACTTTACCTAAAAATGCTGCGATGTCGTTGGAGGAGGATATTTGGCTTTTGTTTAGAAAATCATTAATGGAGTCCTGCGAAGAAGTCCGATTAGGATTGGATTCGTTAGGCTTTACAGGTGCCATCGGGCCATTACTTTTTTTATGCATCATTCCACGTTGCCTCAACTCAGGGATAACTTATTATGTGGTTTAAAACACACTAAAAGCTAGTATTGAAGACGAATTAATACGTCTTTGTCTATGGGGTTTATTATGTTGGGTTTAAAAATAAGGAATGGAAAAAAATCTGACGCGCGAGCCGTATGTAATATGGCGGCAGNGTTATCGGCTCATGAAGGTGTTGCGGATCCCAAATTTACAATAGAGGATTATCAAAAGTATGGTTTTGGAAGGAGACAACAATTTAAAACTCTAGTTGCTGAAGCTGGTGAGAAAGTAGTTGCCTATTTAATATTTTGCGAATCATTCCATATTGGAATAGGTACGCCAGGATTGAATATATTAGATCTATTTGTTGATAATGCGTTCCGAAGAATGGGGATTGGTAAAAAATTATTTGCTACTCTTTCGTCCTATTGTATTAGAAACAACGGAACTTGGATCACCTGGCAGTGCCAGCCAAAAAATGAGTCAGCGCTACATTTTTATAGATCTATTGGCGGTAGACAATACGCCGCTTTAGACTTCGAATTGGCGAATAACGATTTGGTAAGACTTTCCAAAAAAGTTTAATGAGTTTCNAAATCATTTNATTTTAATTTCTCGGAAACAAAGTCAAGTCGGTCTTGACCCCAAAAGAGTTCGCCATCAACGATATAACTCGGCGCACCAAAAACACCTTTTTCAATGGCGAAATTTGTATAATGTTCGTACTTTTCCTGTGCTGCGTTTGAATTTGCATAATCTAATATGGCTTTTTGATTGAAACTAGACCGTTCACAAAGCCGCCCAATTATATTGGCGTCATCGATGTTCAAGTCTTCCTCCCATAGTGCAGCTAAAATCAAATTTGAAAATTGAAGAGCGTCGTGTCCTAATTCTCTAGCTGCAATAATCGCCAGTGACGGTAAAGCAGCCGTAGATGGAAAATTATTAGGTTCTACCTTCATCGTGGATTTACGCCGGCTTTTCCAGCGGTGTAATTCTAATAATCTGTAAGCCTGTCGCTGGGGAGCTCGCTTTGGTAACGGTAACCCCCCGGAAATGGGAAAAATTTTTCCGAAGTTAACTGGATAGACATTTACAAGNCTTTTATTTTCTGCCGCAAGGTCGGTGAAGAGTTTACTGCCTAAGTACGTCCACGGGCTGGATGGGGACATGAAATAATCGATTGTACCGTTTTTCATTTTTTTTCCTAACTGATGCCCTAATTTAAGATCTGCTTCACGTGCTTGGCTATAGCTAGTGAACTAGTCATTCCTGGAGATTCTATAGCGTGAAGGTTAATTAATCCTGGAACACCATGGTCCTTGGGACCCTGTATAAAATAGTCTGTTGCAGGTTCGCCGGGCGCCTGGATTTTAGGCCGGATGCCGGAGTAGCCTGGTTGCAGTGAGTTATCGGGAAGGTCAGGCCAATATTTTCGAACGGCTTCGTAGAAGCTATCAGACCTTTGAGGATCAACGTCATAGTCTATTTCATCAACCCACTCTACATCGGGGCCGAAACGAGCCTGCCCGGCCAGATCTAATGTAAGATGCACGCCGAGACCAGCTTGTTCGGGGGCTGGGTAAATAAGACTGGAAAATGGCGCTTTACAGCCAGAAAGCGAATAGTAATTCCCCTTACAATAATGGTGCGGAGGTATTTTATCTTTTGGGAAGTTATTTATTTGATGATTTAATTTTTGAGAATGCAACCCTGCCGCGTTGATTACAGTCGATGCTTCTAACTGCATTGGAGACTCGCCGCCAACATTTAGAATGATGCTTTTTTCACTGACTTCACCACCTGTAACTGGAGAGAAAAAGGCTATCATTCCGCCATAGTTTTCCGCATCGCCTTGGAGAGCGAGCATATAGGAATGGCTATCTGCTACCCCAGTAGATGGTGACCATAGTGCAGCAACGCAATTAAGCTCAGGCTCTCTTGCTATAGCTTCATTATGAGATAGAATTTCTAGGTCGTTTACACCGTTCTTCTCTGCTCTATCTTGTATTTGATATAAGCTAGAAATTTGTTCTTCTGTTGTTGCAACAATGAGTTTTCCTAGTTGATTGAAGGGTATACCTCTTTCTCTTAAATAGGCATACATTTTCAATTTNCCCTCAACGCAGAATTTTGCCTTTAGACTACCNGGTTCATAGTAAATACCTGCATGAATGACCTCGGANTGCCNGGAACTTGTCTCGGTTCCTATGGCATCGGCTTGTTCTAAAATNATCACCTCTCGTCCTGCCATTGCGAGTTCTCTTGCGCATGCTAAGCCTACCACCCCTGCTCCAATGACGACACAATCAACTTTTTCTGGCACCGTAAACTCCGTTTTCTTGGGTGTGCACAAAGGGTAAATCTTAAAACCCACCAAGCCTTAACAGAAGGAAGATCTTGTTTTTTCGATGAAAATTTTTCAAAAATCTCAACTCAATTTCTCAAAAAACGAACAATAATGTAAGGTTAATCATCTAAGTCAAGATATAAAGAAGTGTTTTTTTTTGAAAAGGGTCTGAAAGCATTTTTGAAGAGTTTGCTTTCAATCTTTGAATAAGGACAGTGAAAAGATGAATTATCTCCCGTCCGTGTGTCCGCATGATTGTCCAAGTACTTGTGCATTAGAAGTTGAACGCTTGGACAAAAGAACAATTGGTCGTATTAGGGGTGCCAAATCAAATAGTTATACTGCAGGTGTGATTTGTGCAAAAGTTGCTCGCTATTCCGAGCGCGTACATCATCCAAAACGGCTACTAGCTCCACTTCTTCGCGCAGGAGCAAAAGGTGCTGGTAAATTTGTTGAGATTACCTGGGACGAAGCGTTGGACAGGGTAGCAGACGAATTCAAGACAAAAGCTGGAAAATATGGAAGTGAGACAGTCTGGCCATATTTTTTTGCTGGGACCATGGGAATAATACAACGTGATGGTATCCAGAGACTTCGTCACTCAATGCGATATTCAAGACAAGCAGCGAATATTTGTACAGAGCTTGTCCAAAATGGTTGGATTGGAGGAGCGGGTGGACCTATGGGGCCNGATCCTCGTGAACTTGCNGAATCCGATCTTATAATTGTTTGGGGCGGTAATCCTGTTTCAACTCAAGTAAATGTCATGGCACATATTTCTCGAGCGCGAAAGGAGAGGGGGGCTAAACTGGTTGTAATTGACGCATACCAAAGTCCTACAGCCGAAGTGGCAGATGATGTCCTTCTTGTCCAGCCGGGCACTGATGGTGCTGTCGCATGCGCGATCATGCACGTTCTTTTTCGAGATGGCTTTGCTGATGAGCCTTACATGGAAAAATATACAGACAACTGGCGAGAATTAAAGGAACACCTTCAAGACAAAACACCTGTTTGGGCCGAGAAAATAAGTGGGGTTTCTTGCCAAAAGATAGAGGCTTTGGCGCGAGAAATCGGCAAAACTGAGAGAACGTACATTAGGATAGGGTATGGTTTTGCGAGATCCCGAAATGGTGCCAGTCAAGTCCATGCGGTTGCATCAATCGCCGCAGTTGGAGGGAATTTTCGGTTTTTAGGGGGCGGCGCATTTTGGTCTAATCGAATCGTGTATCACTGGAATAAGACTGTTGTCGAAGGGTTAGATGTTCTGGATCCCATTACAAGAATTTTAGACATGTCACGAATTGGGCCCGTTCTAACTTTCGAAGATGAAGCTGTTCGTAAGGGACCTCCTGTGACGGCAATGTTGGTTCAAAATACCAATCCGGCTGCAGTAGCACCCGATACAAATAGAGTTTTGAAAGGTCTTAAAAGAGACGATCTGTTTTTATGTGTTCATGAACAATTTTTAACAGAGACTGCCCAACTAGCGGATATTGTTTTGCCAGCAACAATGTTTCTTGAGCATGACGATATNTATCAAGCCGGCGGCCATATGCATCTGCAGATCCATCGCGCGGTAATAGAGGCACCAGAACAAACGCGTTCCAATCATTGGGTTATAAACGAATTAGCTAAACGTCTAGGCGCTCAACATCCAGGGTTTGGAATGACCGAATGGGAATTAATCGATAAGACATTGCTAGATTCCGGCTGGCCATCTGCTGATGCGTTACTGGAGAAAAAATGGCATGATGTTCAACCTTCATTCGCCGACTCACACTTTCTTAACGGTTTTCCAACATCAACAGGTAGGTTCCAATTCAGCGCAGATTGGTCCAAACTTGGCCCTTTAGGCAGTAAATTGCCTAATTATCCTGATCATTGTGATAACATCGACAGTGCTACAGCAGAAAAACCCTTTCGACTGATCACATCTCCTGCCAGAAATTATCTAAACACAAGTTTTACAGAAACNCCAACNAGCNAGNNAAAGGANGTCCGACCNACGGTTAAAATCCATCCAGANGCTGCTAGCCAGCTTTGTCTCGAGGATGGGGATAAAGTCCGTTTAGGNAACGAGCAAGGTAGTGTGGTTTTAAATGCTTCAATATTTTCCGGCCTTCAAACAAATGTAGTAGTCGTTGAGAGCGTATGGCCGAATTCTGCATTTGAAGAGGGCGTTGGAATAAATACTTTAATAAGTGCGGAAGCTGGTCCTCCTAATGGTGGAGCGGTTTTTCACGACACAGCAATTTGGATAAAACCAGCTTGATAGCTATAACGCATTTTTATTTTGACAAGTCCTCTTCGTTTAATGCGCGCTCAATTAAGTTTATGGTTTCTTGTACACCATATAACTCAACGAACGACCCAAAGCGTGGACCTTGGTCCTGTCCCAGAAGAATTTGGTAGAGGGCTTGAAACCAGTTTCTTAAGTTTTCAAATTTGTTTGCTTTTCCAACTTCGTAAATAACAGTTTGAATATCCTCTGCAGTCGCGTTGTTGTTTATTTTTTTTAGAGCATTCTTAAGATCTTCTAACGCTTTTGTTTCTTCTGGCTCTGGAAGTCTGTAAGTCTTTGTTGGTTTGACGAAGTCCCTGTAAAAGTTCACAGCATAGCTGGCAAGTTGATCCAAAAACGTNTTATTTTCTGGCGACGTACCATTGGCATATCNGCGTATATAGCCCCATATAACATTGGTATCTTCTGCATGGCACACGCTCGCTAAATTAAGTAATAAACTAAAATTTAACGGTACTTTNTCCTCAGGTATGTCTCCATTGTGAATATGCCAGGTTGGATTTTCCACCTTCTTTTCATTTTCCTCAGATAATACCTTTGACTTAAAACTTATATATTCATCAGTATTTTTGGGAATGACATCGAAATAAAGTCGTTTCGCTCGCTTGGGCTGTTGAAACATAAATAGCGATAAACTCTCAGGTGGCCCATATCTCAGCCAGTCCTCAACAGCTATGCCATTACCTTTTGATTTTGATATTTTCTGACCATTTTCATCTAAAAATAACTCGTAAATCAAATTTTCCGGTGGTGTGGCATTTATTATCCGACATATTTTAGAAGAGGCTTTCACGCTATCGATGAGATCCTTTCCACACATTTCATAATCTACACCCAGTGCTTTCCAGCGCATGGCCCAATCTACCTTCCATTGCAACTTGCAGGAGCCGCCGGTAATCCCAACTTCGACTTTTTTTTCGCTTTCAGGGTCCTCGAAAATAATTGATTTATTGCTTTTATTTATTTCACAGATAGGAACTTGCAGAACGTGACCTGTCGACGGACAAATGGGGAGGAACGGGCTATAAGTTTTTTTCCTTTCGTCCCTTAATGTTGGGAGCATTACCTCCATTATGTTTTCATAGTTCTCCAAAATCTCTATCAAGACAGGGTCGAATAAACCAGTTTTGTAGCATTCAGTAGAACTCAGAAACGTATAGTCAAACCCAAATGAATCCAGAAACCCCCTCAGCATTGCATTATTGTGGTGCCCAAAGCTTTCGTGCGTTTCAAAAGGATCAGGTATACTAGTCAGAGGTTGATTTATAAATTGACTTAGCAAATCCTGTTTGGGAACATTGTCTGGAACTTTCCGTAAACCATCCATATCATCGGAAAATGCTATTAACTTTGTTGGGAGATTTGTGAGACTTTTCAGTGCATTTCGTACCATAGTAGTTCTGAAGACCTCACCAAAGGTGCCTATGTGCGGGAGACCTGATGGCCCGTATCCTGTTTCCAGCACTATTTCTTTAATAGGTTGGTTACTGTTTTCGACGCGTTTAATTATTTTCCTAGCCTCTTCGTAGGGCCACGTTCGGGCATTACTGAGAAGTTCCTTGGAAATTTCACTCATGATAAAAAGCACTCATTTTTAGTTTACGTGGATTGGCAAGCTAATCTTGCTTGTTAAAATAGGCAAGGACTTTGCAGAATATCTGCTTCAAATTTAGAAAAATTTATCGGGGAAAATAATGCCTGTTGATGGAAAAATACACTTTTATTTCGATTTTTTATCACCATTTGGTTTCTTCGGTAGTTTGCGCGTAAACGAGCTTGCTGAACATCACGGAATACAATGCGAATGGCATCCTATTCTTCTCGGCATCTCCGTTTTAAAAGTTATGGGTCTGCCCCCAATAGCCGAACTACCGTTAAAAGGTGCCTATATTCGCAAAGACGCAGAGCGATACGCTCGCCGGCATCAATTAAAATTGAAACGACCCTTCGGTTCACCGCAAATAAATCCACTTCTGCCTGCAAGAATGGTTTCCTGGTTGAAGACACAGGACCATTTCGAATCTCAAAAGTTAGCAAAAAAATTATATTCAGCACATTGGTTNGAGAACCTTGATATTTCGAATAAAGATATATCTTTTGAAATTGCTGAGAGCTTAGATGTGAATATTCAAAAATTAAACAGAGCTTTGGAAGATGGCGAAGCTGCAACTTTGCTGCGAGCTGAGGTAGATACTTCGATTGAGTTTGGTGTGTTTGGATCCCCAACTTTTAGAGTAGACAATGAACTTTTTTTTGGTGTGGAAAAAATGGAGGTGCTAAATGAGTGGCTCACTTTGGGTGGCTGGTGATAATTTCTTCAGCATCTTTTCCAACAAGTTTTTTGTAAATATAGGGGTCGGTAGCCCCTTCGGTTGAAATTAACAAAATACGACTATTTTCATCTATTCCGGTTAATTGTTTTGTTTCTTCATCAGAGCATATGGCAGCGAATGCGGCCAATGTAGCTGCCCCAGATTCTCCCGATACGATATTTTTGGCCGATAGTCGTTTCATCGCGGGACCAATAGTTGAATCAGACAGACGAAGAAAAAAATTTGCTGTTTTTTCTAGTATTTCCCAAGCTAATATTGACACCTCCCCAGCAGATAGACACGCCATCACCGTTTGTAAGTCACCACTTGAAACGCTGGGTTTGCCACTTAAACTACTCTGGTAAAGGCAGTCTGCTTGTTTGGGTTCGACTATAATAGTTTTTGGTCTCAACTTTCCCCAAATCCTGGAGATCTCGGAAGACACAGCTGCAGCTATACCTCCCACGCCGCCAGGAAGAAAGAGATGCGTTGGGTGCAGACCTGAAATTTGTTCAGCGATTTCCGTGGCGATAGTTGTGTATCCTTGCATGACAACACTTGGGACTTCTCTGTACCCCTCATAAGACGTGTCCGAAACAACGTACCAGCCATTATTTTGGGCATCTTTATCCGCATGACGTACAGAGTCATCGTAATTGCCTTCGATTCGTACTATATCGCAGCCATAAGCAGAGATTGCCTTTTCTCTCATTTGGCTAACTTCCGCATGCAGGTAAATTTTACACTTGCATCCAAACTGTTGTGCTCCCCAAGCAACAGACTTTCCGTGGTTCCCGTCAGTAGCCGTGACAACGGTCACATTATTCAAAATTTCACCAAACTCGCCACTCCTCAGTCGTGTGCTAGTAACATCTTTTTCTCCGGTTGANTCAAATATTAGCTTNGATAAAACATAGTATACCGCGTAAGCCCCTCCTAAAGCCTTGAAGGATCCCAAACCAAAGCGCGAACTTTCATCTTTAAGCCAAACCTGGGAGACACCCAGCTCGTGGCTCAATTCGTCGAGGTCCCACAAGTTGGTAGCGTGATAGTTATTCCATGATTTTATTTCCTGTCTAGCTTTTAACCCATCTTCAAACGGTAGGTTCGNGTTCAACAAGCTGTTGGGAGGTGCATCTTGTGGGCTAGCACCTATGTTAAGATTAATATCAAAAACATCTTTATTAAAATGATTGAGCCAATTTGAGGTCATGGGATGCACAGTAAAATAAATTGTTGATAGGCGTATCTAGTTTTCAGTCTTTGTAATTATGATTCAACAACCAAAATAATGTAAAAGGGGTACTAGCGTTGGTAAAGTAATTTTAAAAGTAAAAAGACCTATGCGTGNTCTTTGTGAGATCTTTTTTGTATTTTTTTACAAAACAAATACAAAACTATTGAATATAGTGTTGACGACAAAGCAATCGATGATCATAAGAAAGGTAGTGGGCCTGTAGTTCAGCTGGTTAGAACCCGCCGCTCATAACGGCGTTGTCGGGGGTTCGAGTCCCTCCGGGCCCACCACTCTTATGCTAATGGTTATTTAGTCGGCGGCATCCGCCATCGGTGCAGGGTGCGGGGTGGCGATTTGCGCTCCTATAATACCTTCTTCCACAGCCTTTATTTGCATGGCTAGATATTTTGAAAAAATACGAACCTGTGCAAGGCCACCAGCTGTAAACCAGAGTCCTGGTTGTGGTGTCCGCCTCCACATATTTCGGAGTTCACCACCTTCATCAAATCCCCATACTTGTCCAATGCGGTCGGCAATAGTATCTCCAAGAAAAAGACGTGTTGTGTCTTGTTGATTTTTATACCCTGTTGCTGTGACGAGAAGATCAGCTTCGATGATAGAGCCATCCTTCATTTTTAACCCATTTTCAATAAAGGTATCGATTTCTGAAAATTGGATTAATCCAACCTCGCCATTTACTATCAAATCAGAGCATCCTACGTTAAAACAATATCCCCCGCCTCGTCGAAGGTAACTCATTTGAAAACCAGTAGCATCATTTCCTCCGTCGTTAAGGCGAAATCCTCGTGATGCGAGTCCATCAAGTAACTCTTTATCGTTCTTGAGCATTGANCTCGTTGATTTTTGATAAGATTTNACCAGAACNGGGTAGGGTAGCGATACCGCTAGTAANTCATTGTCTTCGATTGGTGGNCCTTCAAANTAATGTGAATAGACTTTTTGAGCCTCTCGTAAACTNACTATGTGNGTAGANCTTCTTTGGATAATGCTCACATCAACACCACANGAATGAAGGTCTTGCGTNACATCGTGTCCACTATTGCCGGTTCCTAGCACCACTGCTTTCTTTCCTGCCCATTTATGGCCATCTACGTAAGCCCCTGAGTGTATTATTTCACCTTGGAAGTTATCGAGTCCGGGGAGTTCTGGTTTTACAGGTATAGCGCTCACACCAGTCGAGAAAACAATATGACGTGGTCTCAGAGTCCTCTCCGTCCCCT
>FUFK010043635.1_pt1 | contig 18949 bp, 27 predicted proteins | sample 1021851 | NCBI WGS metagenome assembly FUFK01 (sample SAMEA51879418, study PRJEB19060) | metagenome
GAACAGGAAAAAAACCTAAAGGCTCTGGAAGGAGATTATATACAGATGAAAATCCTAAAGATACTGTCCGTATTAAATTTGCTACGCCCACGGATGCGAAAAAAACGGTCGCAAAGGTTAAAAGAATTAAAAAGCCGTTTGCTCGGAAAATCCAAATCCTAACTGTAGGAGAGCAACGTGCAAAAGTCATGGGCAAAACACAAGTTGCTAATATATTTAAAAAAGGTAAGATGAGCATAAGGAGAACTAGAAAAAAATGACAAAACTATGTCCTAGAGGTAAAGCCGCAGCTAAAAGAAAATTTAAGGTATACCCTAGCGCTTATGCAAATGCTTATGCATCAAAGATTTGTGCTGGTAAAATTAAAGATCCAAGCGGTGTAAAGCGTAAAGACTTCAAAGGTCCCAAACGTGCTATTGGTGGTATTTCTATTTCTCAACAACGTAAGCAGGTTTCTGCTGATCGTAAAGCAAGAGGCGGTACTAANGGACTTAGAATGGTCGCTGCAGGTTGTGGTATGGTNGATAGTAAANGAAGAAAAAAGACCAAGCTATTTACNAGAGCAGCTTAGGAGGTAATCATGCTAGATTCAATCAAAAGTAAATGGAACTCTTTAAACAAGAAAGGCAAGATNATTGTCGTTGTTGTTGGAGTAGTTGCAGTATACGCAATATCACAGATAGTCTAATATGTCTGGCCACAAAGGATTAGCGAAGTGGTTCAAACAGGATTGGAGAGACATCAGCTCAAANAGAAAAGATGGCAGCTTCGCTAAATGTGGTAGAACNAAACAAAAAAAAGACGCTAAACGAAAATATCCNAANTGTGTCCCCGCAGCAAAAGCTCGTGCAATGACTAAGGGNCAAATCAAATCCGCAGTTTCAAGGAAAAGAGCCGCAGGTAATGTAGGCCCTAAACCCACAAACGTTAAAACAATTGTCAAGAAAAAAACACGCAGAAAAAATAAAGCTTGATGTGATTGATTGGTCTAAGCAAGTCTTAGAACCCATGAATAAACATCTAGGATTTCCAGCGTGTCCGTTTGCAGCAAAATGGCGAAAAGATGGAAAGCTTAGAATAGAGGTAAGATCTGATAAATCTAAGTATGAAAAGCACTTAACATCACTTTTAAAAGATTGGAACAAAAAGAAACATGATATTATTATCTTTTGTGACCCATATTATGATCAATATAGTTTAGAACAATTTCAAGAAAAAATAGATTTTTATAATAAAACTTATAATAGACGAGACGTCTATTTTATGGGGTTTCATCCCGATAATCCTGCGTCAGTAGAAGAGCAAGAGTTCTTAGTGGAACCCACTGATGACACCACATACGATAATCCGATACCATACTCTATGATGCTAATACAAAAGTTTAAACAGCTATACGAAGCGAGTTGCAAACTACATAAGATAGGTTATTATAAAAAATGGCCTTCTGAATACTACGAGGAGGTTGTTGCAACAAGGCAAAAAACATATGAAAAACTATTTAAAAAAGGAGTAACATCATGATGGGAGCAAAAAAAATGCCTGGAATGGGCATGATGGGTGGCGGTAAAAAGAAAAACGTCATGAAGAAAGGCGGCAAGAAAAAGAATGTCGTCAAAAAAGCAAAAAAACGTGGCGCAGTAAAAAAGCGTGGCGGTGGCATGAAGCCAAAGATGTAATATGGCTACCTCGAATACCACCACTTTTAATCTTTCTTTTGATAGCATTATTGAACGTGCTTACGCTCGTTGTGGTAAGTCTATGAGAACAGGTTATGAACTGAGAGCAGCAAGAGATAACTTAAACTTGTTGTTTTCAGAGTGGGGTAATCGGGGTATTCACTTATGGAAAGTAAAAAATCATACACAAAATTTAACAGCAGGAACTACAACATATACTGCACCCTCAGATGCGTCTGATGTTTTAGAGCTCGTATTTAGAACTGTAAGCGGTACCACTACAACAGATACTAGCATGACAAAGATTTCAAGATCTGAGTACGAAAATGTTCCAAATAAATTTGAACAAGGTCAACCAAGTCAATATTTTGTACAAAGAAATTTATCAAACGTTGAGATTAATTTATATCAAACACCTAATACTACCGATACACAAATAAACTATTTTTATGTAGGGAGAATAGAGGACGTTGGAGAATATACTAACAATCCTGACGCTCCTTTTAGATTCTTACCGTGCACTGTGGCAGGTTTAGCTTACTATTTAGGACAAGAAATTGCACCTGAAAGATCTCAGGAGTTAGAAAGAAGATATGAAGCTGAATTACAAAGAGCGTTGACAGAGGATAGTCAATCAACATCAGTAAATATAGTGCCTAGAAGTTTTTACGTGGGGTAATATATGACCTTTGCAAACGGTAATCGTTCACTTGCAATCTGCGATAGATGCGGACAACAGTATAAATATTTACAATTAAGACAAGAATGGAATGGTTTATTTACCTGCCCAGATTGTTTTGAACCAAAGCACCCACAATTAGATCCAGGTCATCATCCCGCAGATGCTATAGCACTAAGAGATCCAAGACCTAATCAAAACGCAATTTTGAAAGCAAATTCACCACCAGGCCCAGATGATGCAACATTTAATAATTTCGGGCAACCCATGCCTGTAACTGTTTTTGTTGGAGATCCTGGAGACAGTGCATTTATGACTACAGTGCAGGGCACTTCACCTGATGATGGTTCTACACCGACAACTTCATCAAGCATGTTACCTCAAACCCCACATCAAAAATTGACACTTGTATCAGCGGTTGGTACAGTAAGTGTGGTGATATCATGAATTATACTGAACTTTTGACAAATGTTAGAAACTACACAGAAGTAACAAGCGATGTATTATCAAACTCTGTTATTAATGTTTTTTTAACTAATATAGAAAATCAAATAGATCGATTACTAGACTCAGATGCTCAAAGAAGATACGCAACGTCTGCTTTTATTGCTAATAATTCTTTTTTAGATGTTTCTGGTCCAGAGGGCGGGTTTAGATTTGCTAGAGGTTTACAATTACATAAATCGGATGGAACAATAGTTTGGTTAGAACAAGTAGACACCACCTTTATAGATGAGTTTGCAGTAGANAGATCAACCACAGATACTAATTTTACAGCAGAGCCTAAGTATTGGGCTAATTGGGACTCAACAACATTAATTGTAGCCCCCACACCTGATCAAGCGTACACAGTTGAACTTTGGTATGATGAAACACCTGAAAGACTAGGTAACGGTGTTGCTAGCACGGGCACAACAACTACGACTTTTGTTTCTAATAACGCACCAGAGGTTTTATTGTATGGTGTATTATCTGAAGCGTATTCATACTTGAAAAATACAACAGATATGCAATTATACACGCAGAAGTTCCAGACAGCTCTTCAAGCTTTTGCTAATGAGCAAATGGGACGTAAACGAAGAGATGAGTATACTGATGGTGTGCTAAGAGTACCTTTACCATCAGCAGACCCAAAGGCCTAAGGAGGGCATAAAACATGACAATAAATCAAGCAGTCTGTGCTTCCTTTAAGCAGGAGTTGTTGGCAGGAGATCATGATATTGATAATGATACAATCAATCTTGCTCTCTACACAAGTTCAGCAACCTTGAACGGAAACACTACAGCATTTTCAGCTACCAATGAAGTTGGTAACTCAGGCACATATACCAGTGGAGGCGCAACTTTAACAAGTGCAACCATTGGATTAACAAAAACTAGCGCAACAGCATCAACAGCATTTGTTGACTTTGCAAACGTAAGCTTTACTTCAGCAACAATTTCTGCTCAAGCAGCTTTGATTTACAATAGATCATCAACGAATACAAATGCAGCTATTGCAGTTTTAGATTTTGGTAGTGTAAAAACATCAACAAACGGTACATTTACAATCGCATTCCCAACAAACGATGCTTCAAGTGCTATATTAAGATTATCTTAATATAAGGATTCATTACCATGGCAGATGCTTGGAATGAGGGCACGTGGGGGCAAGGCTTTTGGGGTCAACAAAGTTCAGTCACAGTAACTCTTACTGGTGTCTCAACTTCATCCGCTTTAGGTACGGTTTCAGCTACGGCTGACGTATCTGTACCTCCATCTCCAGTTACACTTACAGCTGCTTTAGGCACCCCTGTAGCAGAACCTGAACACGTTGTTTCACCTACAGGTGTTTCATTTGAAACACAATTATCAGGAGCTTTAGCTATCGAAGAGGGCGCAGGTGTCGTCCTAGGTAGCTTATCTGTTTCTTTTGCTGTTGGTGATGAGGCAGGATCAGGAACTGTGGATGCAGGTTGGGGTAGAAGTACCTGGGGTTCATTTGCATGGAATGAAAATATAGAGTTTATTACCAACGTTAGTGGACTCTCCATGTCCACGTCTTTAGGCACAACAACTCAATCAGTTGGAACAGGTGTCATAGTGTCAGCAACGGGTCTATCAATGACCTCAGCAGCGGGAACACTTGAGGTTACCGAGGCGTCTGCTTTAGTAAATCCGACAGCTTTAACAATAGGAGCAGCTTTATCTGGTGCATCTGGAATAACAGGTGAGGGTAATGTAGGAGTAATAGCTCCTTCAGATCAATTAGATTTTTCAATAGGAACTGTCACTATTGATATTTTCACTTTAGCAGATCCGTCTGGTGTGGCTATGACCTCTGCACTTGGCACTGCTACAGCTGAAGCAGATGCATTAGTTACACTTGGTAGTTTATCAAGTAGCTTTGCGTTAGGCACTGAAACAGTAGAGACAGGCACTGGTGTAATAGTTACACTTTCAACTGTAGCCTTGACTTTTGCAGAAGGCACAGAAACTGCAACTGGCGGAGCTTTAGTAAATCTTACCGGTGTATCCATGGTTACAGACTTAGGAGAAACTTTTAGCACACCATGGGCAAACGTAGTAACAGGAGCAAGTAATACATGGACGGAAGTAAACGCAGCATAGAAGAATATCAAGTTACAAATGACGTAGTAGATGATCTTTTATCTACTTTAGAAATATTGAAAGATCAAGGTTTAGACACAAGTAAAAACACGTGCACTATTAACGGATTTCAAACAGAGAATATTTTAAAATATAAAACACCACAAGAAGTGGCTCAAAAAATAATAGTTCAACTAAAAAAAGATCTGAACTTATTTCATATACATCTAATAGAATATAATCAGGCAGGTGCACAAACAGCTCACGATCACAAAGAAACTGAAGATTACTCTTTTATTTTGTATTTAAACGATTCTGATGGTAATACAGTATTTGAGAACCATGGAGAAATAACACCAAAAAAAGGCAAGTTAGTCTTTTTTAACAGTGATATAACACATTATGGCAAGCCAAGCATGAAGGGGAAAAAGATTGCAGTGGGAGCTTTAAAAAAGCATTGATTGCGTACTAAAAAAAACATATATTTTAAAGAGGTATAAAACATGTCAAGCACATATTCAGATAGACTCAAAGTAGAACTTATGGCAACTGGCGCAAACGCCAACACATGGGGTAATAACACTAATACAAACTTACAAGTCATTGATACATTTACTGCAGGATATCTTGCAAAATCAGTAGCTGGTTCAGCAAACATTACATTAACCACAGGTAATGCTGATGCAACTGCGGAAGCGGCAAACAAAGTTATTGAGTTAACTGGAGCATTGACAGGTGATATTACTGTTTTTATACCCGCAGTAGAAAGTAATTACGTATTTTTCAATAACACATCTGGATCTCAAACATTAACAATTGCAGCAACTGGACACACTGCAAACGGTTTAGCTATTGCTCAAGGTGCTTATTCTCATATTTATTGTGAGGGTTCTTCAAATTTTAAAATTTACAATGCTATAGATAAAATTGGAGCAACCACTGTTGCAGCAGGTAAAGATTTGACTGCTGGAGGTGGTAATATTATTTTAAGAAGTAATGGAGCTGTATCTGCAACTACTTTTACAGGTAGTGGTGCTAATCTTACTGGCATTGAAGCTTTTCCTTCTGGAACAAAACAAGTTTTCTTTCAAGCGTCTGCACCAACAGGTTGGACACAAGATACAACAGCGGCACTTAACGAAGCCGTAATGTCAATTGTAACAGGTTCAGGTGGAGGCACAGGTGGTTCTACTGCTTACTTCTCATCTTTCTTGGCAACAACTGATAAAACTGCAGCCGATCCTGACGCACCAGTATCAGGCTCAGTATCAGGCACAGTTGGTAATACAACTTTGTCTACACCTCAAATAGCATCTCACAGTCACAGTATCGCTACTATTAGTCAACACCCAAACTCAGGTAGTCCTAACGTTGCAAGAGGTGCTGGTAACCAACCAAGCTCAGCAGGCACAACGAGCGCTGGTGGTGGAGGATCGCACTCTCACCCATTTACAGGCTCTTTATCTAGTGCCACAGCGGACGTATCTGTTACCGTTCCAGCAGCGAATGTAAAGTACGCCAACGTAATTATAGCAGCTAAAGACTAATAGTTGATAATATCTCTCAACTCTGAATTTAAAGACATTAAATTGGATAGAACAAAAGTTCACTGTAATCGTAATTTTTTTAAATTAGAAAAAAAATTTGATTTTAATACTTTGGCTTTTTTTCTAGATAGAAAAGAAGAAAACAATCTCTATTCACCAGATGGTAGGATAAAAATGATGAATTTTGATGTTTTTGACGAAGGTAAGTTTTTTTGCAAATTTGTAAAAGATTTATTGGATAAAGAAGCTACAAAGATAAACACTTTTGTTTTTGCATCCATGAATAAAAAAGCATTATCTGAAAACCATACTGATGAAGAAAGCGTTTTCTTGTTTCCTGTACTAGGTTCAGTCGTTTACAATATTTATGATGAAACAACATTTACTCCTTTTTATCTTAATGTAGGAGATTTGCTAGTTATACCTAAAGGAGTAGTCCACTCAGCTATACCAATTTGTTCTAGAATAGTTGTTTCAGTAGGAGTGTATGATTAATGCCTATATTTGACCCAGATGGGACTTGCCCTCTTCTTAAGAAGAAGTGTATAAAACACAAATGCCTTTGGTATAATATGTTACAAGGTAAACATCCACAAACAGGATTAGATGTTCAAGAGTGGGGCTGCTCAATAGCTTGGATTCCTTTATTATTAGTAGAAAATTCTTCAAAAATGACTGGTGTTCAGGCTGCCACAGAATCTTTTCGTAATGAAATGGTAAAAGGACAGAGCGTTATGAACAATATTCTTGCTGCAGATCCTAAAGGCCGACAGGAAATAAAACAAGTTGCTAGTTTATTTGGAGCTATTGGTAATCATCAAAGAGCCATACAAAATAAAGATGAGAGTCAAGAGGATGAAATGATTAGACAACTAACCAATAATAAGGTAAAAGTTAAGAAAGACAAAAAGGTGAAAAAAAATGGCAACAACCGTAAACAACACAACAGTAAATAGTAGACTTACTATTTTATTTGATGCTGATGGACCTTTAGACGGCGATGGTCCTGCAAAAGGCTCAGGTAACACCGAATCAGATGTTTACTTAGATTCTAAAGTATTTCTTAATCTTAGGTCTCACACTGAAATAGATGCAAGTGTTCACGCTTTGCAATGGGATGCTTCAACAAATACAGGTCATATTGAGTACACAGACAATAGAGATAATTTAAGTATTACTGAAGTGCCACAGTGGGCTACTAATGTAGTTATCAGAGCAGAGGCAGAGGATAAATACACAGAGGCATATACTACAGCTTACAATGCAGACTCTAGTGCAAACTCAGAGGATGACTCTGCTGCAGTTACCGCAGGAACTAATGCTGGAACTACAGCACGAAATGATTATCTATCCGCAAATAGTATTACCTACTAACATTGAGAGATTACATCGTAGAAATTAAAAAGGTACTACCTGTAGTCCTTTGCGAAAAAATTATAGCTTATTTTGATAAAGATTATGAGGACGCCGGAACTGTTGGCGGTATGAACAAAAACGTAAGAAATTGTTTAACAAGAAGCATACAAGATACAAATACATTTGGTCAAAAAATTTGTATGAATGCTACACAAGAAAAAATTTTTGAATGTGTTAAACATTATAAGAAAAAATTCGATATTGAGGTACAAAGAATATCACAACTTGACCTTTTAAAATATGAAACTAATGAACATAAAGCGGGATATACCTTTCATAAAGACTTTGGTGATAAAGTGCCTCACAGGCATTTATCAATTTCTATTTGTTTAAATAACAAATATGAGGGCGGAGAATTTATTTTTAAAACAGACAAAGGTGATCTGACAATACCTCAAAATGAGGGAGACGCTATAATATTTCCGTCTAATTTTATGTTTCCACATCAAGTTAATAAAGTAACAAAAGGCACCAGATACGCTCTCATAGGATGGGTAATCTAGTGGAACCTATATTTATAAAAGACTTTTTTCCAAAACAAATTCTCGATTTAACATATTCTTATTGTGTCATAAAATATAGTAATCTTAAAAAGTTTGATCTAGATACACAGACAAACTCATTGATTAGTGAACATGGAGATTATTTTATGGAAACATTATTAGCCTCTAGCACACCTGTTATCGAGCAAAATGTCGGTAAAAAATTATTTCCAACATATTCTTTTTTTAGAATCTATGATAAGGGCTCTACTTTACCAATACACACAGATAGAGGTTCTTGTGAATACACCGTGGCAGTTTGTTTAGGATGTGATCCTCAACAAGATCCTTATGAAATTTTTATTGGTAGTGAGGATGATAAGTCTGATTATAAGTTTTATGATGATAAGGGTAATTGGAATAGGTACAAAATAGAATACAAATTTCCAATGTTACCTAACAATGCATTAATATTTAAAGGTATGGATAAGATACATTGGAGAGAATATTGTAAACATGATCATTTTATGACTGTTTTTCTACATTATGTAGATCAAAATGGTGAATTTGCAGAACATAAGTTTGATAAGAGAGACATGTTAGGAGAACAAAGTGTTAAAACCTGAAGAATTAAAAGATAAAAATTTTAAACTTTTTTTAGGTATGCCTATGTATGGAGGTATGCTTACAGAGGCTTCATGTCATGGCTTATTAGAATTACAACAATGGTGCATACAAATGGGTGTGGGTTTACGTTTTCAATCTATGGGTAACGAAAGTTTGATTACTCGAGCTAGAAATACAATAGTATCTATGATGCTAGACCAAAAGGATTATGTGGCAACTCATTTATTATTTATTGATGCAGATATAGGATTTAGTCACAAAAATATTGAAAGACTTCTTTGCGCAGAGAAAGATGTTGTTTGTGGAGTTTATCCACGAAAACATATTCATTTAGAAAAAATTAAAGGTATCTTGGAGGAGCATCCAGATGCATCACCTGCAGAGATTGAAGCAAGGGCATTGGGATATAATATTAACTTTGATAATCCAGATCATGTAACTGGTGAATATGGTTATTTTAGAGTTAGTGAGGCGGCTACCGGTATGATGTTGGTAAAACGAGAAGTTTTTACTACAATGTTTAAAAAATTTCCTGAAAGAAAATACGAGACAGATCAAATAGTAAACGGTGTTAATTACAGATCAGATAATTGCTATGATCTGTTTGCCGTAGGTCCATATATGACAGCAGGACAAAAAAGATATTTATCAGAGGATTATTACTTTTCAAGGTTATGGCAAGAGTGTGGAGGTGAAATATGGGCAGACTTAACACAGCCGTTGACACATTTTGGTAATAGAGCTTATGCAGGACATGTTGCTGGTACTATAAATAAAAAAGTAGACTCTGAAAATCAAGAATGATTTTATCAATAGATAATGTAATAAATAAAGAGACTTGTGATTTATTAATAAAAATTTTTAATGACAACACACATTTACAAGAAGAACATAATAATAGCTATGCATTAAGATGTAAGAAATTAAAAGGTGAAGACTTTAATTTCACTTACAAAATTAGTAGATACCTAAATAATTTGATTACTAAACACACAGGAGATTTAATATATCATGATAATGTGCAGATAGTTCTTAAACCTCCGCAAGTTGAACAAGTAGCACATAAAGATTTTGAAACTTCATTTATCACATCTATAACATATTTAAATAATTTAAATAATGGTGAAACATTTTTTGAGGACTTTGGTGATATAAAACCTAAAGCAGGTAGAACAGTTATATTCAATGGACATGATATTATCCATGGTAGTAAGAAAGCATCAGAAAATAGATACACTTTCATTGCTTGGTACTCTAAGGATGTTAATAAATTAGATAGTATAAATAATATTTTTGATTAATAATGAAGATTGAAATAAAACCAGAGAGCTGGTTTCCCTCTATGATATTTCATTGCAAAATTGATACTAAGTTTTGTGATGACCTTGAAGAAAAAGTCTTAATTGATAAAGACAATTGGACAAGACAATTGAAAAATGTTAACGCACTTACAACAGGCTGGGACGGATTAAAACAGTATCAAGAATTAAGAGACTTATGTAAATTTATTTGTGAGAGTATTTTACCTAAAATAGGAGAATCGCAAACATGGAAGTATAACAATTGGAACACTAAAGAAGCTTGGATTAATTTTTATCAAAAAGGAGACTCTGCTAAAATGCATCATCACGGATTTGCAGATTTTTGTGGTGTCCTTATAGTAAGCCCAGGTGACGGTAATTTAATTTTTTCTAAAACAGAGCTAATAGAAAGTAAGACAAAACCTTTTGAAAATATAAAAGATGAACAAATAAATGAGGTAAAAGGCAGACTTATACTGTTTCCTGCATACCTATATCACACAGTAACTGACTGTAAAAAAGATAGGATAACTATTGCACTTAATTTTTCTAATGATCCCGTAAAGGATTTATAGTATATTTTCGAAATGCCCTTAATTAATTTTAGACCAGCTCCAGGTATCAATAAAGAAGTCACTGACTATACAGGTCAAGGTAAGTGGACTGATGGAGATATGGTGCGTTTTTTTCAAGGATCAGCTCAAAAAATCAAAGGTTGGGAAAAGTTCATATCAACAACTTTAGTCGGTGCAGCTAGAGATATGCATAACTACGTGGCTTTAGATGGCACTAGATATAATGTAATAGGAACTGATAGGAAATTATATGTTGTCGAAGAGGGCACTGCATTTGATATTACTCCTTTAAGAAGGACACAATCTAGAACTAATCCTTTTACAACTAATGCTACCACTACAGTAGTTGTAACTGATGCCAGTCATGGAGCTGCAGTGGGTGATTTCGTAACTTTTGATTCTTTCTCAACCATAGACGGACTTGATATGAATAAAGAGTTTGAAGTAACATCTGTTGTAAATACATCTGCTTACACCGTAACTACAACAGCAGCGGCCTCCGGATCAACAGCATCAGGAGGTGGCACAGGTAATATGAAATATCAAATATCTATTGGTCCTGAGTTTTCTGTGCCTGCATTTGGTTGGGGCACTGATACATGGGGCGCTGGTGGTTGGGGTAGCCCATCAACTGTATCAAATGTAACATTAGAGGCTAGACAATGGTCTTTAGATAATTTTGGACAAATTTTAATAGCCACCGTTTTAAATGGTGGAGCTTTTGAGTGGGATCCAGATGATGGTCCAACAACAAGGGCCACTGCTATTACGAATGCACCCACTGCATCGAGAATAGGTTTAGTATCAACACCAGATAGACATATATTGTTTATGGGGACAGAATCAACAATAGGAACAACTTCTTCACAAGATGATTTATTAATAAGATTCTCAAGCCAAGAGGATAGGAACACTTATCAACCAACTGCAGAAAATACAGCAGGTTCTTTGCGTATTGCTGACGGATCACGAATCGTGGCTGCAGAAAGATCTAGAGGACAAATATTAGTCTGGACTGACACATCTTTACATTCATTACAATTTATAGGACCACCTTTTACTTTTGGTCTAAGACAATTAGGACAAAACTGTGGAATAATCGGCAGTCATGCAGGTGTAGATATAAATGGTGTAAGTTATTGGATGTCGCAAGACTCATTCTTTTTATACGATGGTGCTGTAAAAAAATTACCATGCACAGTAGAACAATTTGTTTTTAATAACATAAATCAAACCGGATCTGAAAATGCGTTTGCTGGACATAATGGTGAGTTTAATGAGATCATGTGGTTTTATAATAGAACAGGGTCTAATCAAATAAACGCAATTGTAGCCTATAATTATCTTGAGGGTACATGGTGGACAGGAACATTATCTAGAACAACTTGGACAGATCGAGAGGTTTATGACAACCCTCTTGCAACGGAATATTTTGAAGATACGATTGCTAATAATGAAACCATATCAGGATTAACAGATGGAGCTACGCAAATATTTCTACACGAAACAGGTAACAATGGAGACGGTCAAGCAATAACAGCCTTCGTAAAATCTGGTGTTGTTCAAATAGGAGAAGGTAATGAGTTTGCTTTTGTATCAAAACTAATACCTGATATAGAAGATCAAGAGGGAACGCTAAATGCTAAACTCGAATTTAAAAATTATCCTAACAATAGTACAAGTGTCACAAAAACCGTTACGTTTGCAGACGACACAGACTTTGTAAGTCTGCGTGGTAGAGGCAGAGAATTTACAGTAAATGTAGTTTCTAATACGACAGGAACAGCATGGAGATTAGGAACACAGCGTTTTGATATTCAACCAGACGGTAGAAGATAATGGCTAAATTAACATTAACTAGGTTTCCAGATCCAAGAGAAGAATACGAAAGAGAGCAGTTTTCTGAGTTAATTAGACAACTCGAAGATTTGATACAACAGCTAAATAGTTCTTATACTCAAGATACACAAGAAGAGTCAACAAGGAGAGCATGGTTTTTAAATGGCTGACGTATTTAAAAGATTTATATCAAATGTAACCACTACAGATTTGACGACAGTGTTTACAGTGCCAACTGCTAATGTGGCTTCAACTCCACCAGTGCCTGTGTCAACTTTTATAGTTAAGACTATCAATGTTCATAACTATGATGGATCAGCTGCAGTTACTGTTAACATTGATCATAATGACGGCACCTCTGACTTCCAAATATTTCAAGTCGATGTGTCTGCATCAAACACAAATACAATAAACACAAGTATGGTCTACCAAGAAGGAGATGCACTTAAAGTTCAAGCTAACGCAGCATCAAGAGCCATGGTAGAAATATCATTATTGGAGGTAAAACAACAACTATAATGTATGTAATAACTGACGTGCCTAAAGACTTGCTACAAATTTTAGATAGTGTAATTAACGAAAAAGATCTAGCTCCCTTAAACATGGATTTAGCAGGTAACCTAAAACATGAGTATTCTATTCCAAAAGGTAAAGCTGCAATATCGCCTTTTTTAATGCAATTAATAATAGAACACCAAAAAAAATACCCTCATTATTTTAAAAAAGCTCATTCAACATTAAATTATAGAGCTTGTGAAATAGAGCTATTTAATCTTTGGGTTAATTTTCAAAAAAAACATGAGTTCAACCCTTTTCATATGCACGATGGACTATATAGTTTTGTAATTTGGCATAAAGTCCCTTATAAAATAGAAGATGAAAGTGCTAGATTAGTAGGAATGAAGGATGAGGATAAAAGAGCAGGTTTTTTCAATTTTTATTACACAGGTCCTAACGGTGCTATACGTCAAGAGTCTTTACCGGTCGATAATACTTGGGAAGGTAAATGTTGTTTGTTTCCTGCAAATCTTCATCATGCTGTTTATCCTTTTTATACCTCTGAGGACTACAGAATTTCTATCTCTGGTAATCTAGGCTTCAAGACATAAACCTGTTGATTTCCTATCTTTTCGCCTATAAAACTATACTATGGCAAAAATTGTAGATGAACCAAAGCTTCTACGTTATGACATAATAGACGGTAAACAAATACCCGTTTATAGTGCAAAAGTAGAAACCACAGTTACAAATACGAAAACAGGACATGAATACAGCTCCCATGAAGAAGTGGATGCTGACATCGCCAACCCTGCAACTGAGACGACAGAAGACGATATACGTAGAGATGTACATGTAATCGCACCAAATTTATTTAGTGGAGCAGCAACAGGGGATGAGTAATGTTAAAAAATATATTCAAAAGCGCTAAAAAACTTTTAAAAAGTCCAGTAGGACAGATCGGAATAGGTTTATTAGCCCCTGGTTTTGGATTCAATCCCGCATTAGCTCAAGGTATTGGAGCTTTGATTGCTGGAGACAAACCAGAAAACATAGCAAGAAATATTGGGATAACTGCCTTGTTAGGTGGAGCCACAGCTGGTCCAGGTAAAACCTTTACGCAAGGGGCGATGGAGACTTTCAAAACACCTTCACTTGCTAACGTAGAGGGTTCTTTGGCTAATGCACCTGGAGGCAGAGGTGGTGGCATTTCAGATTTATTAAGTGGTGCTCCTGGTAAGATTTTAGATTTTATTGTTAAGAACCCAGTTCAAGCAGCAGAGCTTGGTTTACTAGCTACCGCTTTCTTAGAGGGTCAGGATGATCCTAGAATGATAGACATAGATCCAACTGGCATATCTGGTATAGAAGGTGCTAGAAGGGATTATAGAGAGGATTTAGAAAAAAGTAAGTTTCAAAATGCTTCAGGTGGTATAGCTGGTTATGCCATGGGTGGAGAGAAAATGACTAGCATAGGTATCAATAAAGATACACTTGAACCAAGTGGCTTAGTCACCGGACCAGGGACCGGTAAGAGTGATTCAATTAGATTTGTAAGTAGCGAGGCTAAAGTGCCTACAGATATTAGTAACGGTGAGTTTATATTTACAAAAGAATCAACAGATAAAATAGGACCCGAAAACCTATATGCTTTAATGACCTCTGTTGATAAAGACGCAGAGACATTTGAAGAGGGTCAAGAGAGGATGGCGATGGCATAATGGCAACTTTAGAAGAATTAAGAAATCAATATTATGCTAACCTCATGAAATCAGGGCAAGACCTGATTACTGATTTGCCTCCTTTACCAAAAGAAACGGTTGAACCTATCTCAGCAGCCGAAACTCAAGCATTAAATTTAGCACAAACGGGAGTTGCACAAAGACCTGACTTTATGAGTATGGGTGTCGGTGCATTAGGCCAAGGCGCTTTGTCAGCAGCAAACGCAGCGACTCAAGCCATGTCTTCAACAGCAGCGTTTGATCCTGCATCTACTCAAGCATTTATGAATCCTTTCCAACAACAGGTAATAGATGAATACACAAAAGAAATGCAACGTCAGTTTAATATTCAACAAGCTGGGAGAGATGCAAAAGCTGTTGGTGCTGGTGCCTTTGGTGGTAGCAGACAAGCAGTTTTAGACGCAGAGGCCGCAACTGGTTTTCAAAGACAATTAGGTCAGGGTATAGCTGGTTTATTATCTAGTGGTTTTCAACAAGCGCAAAGAGCAGCACAACAAGCTTTTGAAAATCAACAAAGACGAGGACAGTTAGCTGCACAGAACTTAGCTAACATTGGTAGAACACAGACAGGCATAGGTCAAGTATTTGGTCAGTTTGATCCTATTGCATCAGGAGTTTTAGAAAGAGATGTTAGCACCTTGGCTAGAATAGGTGCAACAGAAAGAGGTATTGGTCAAGCTGAAAGAGCTGCAGAGTTTGCAAATTTACAAAGACAGTACGCACAACCTTTCCAAGCATTGGCAGCACAATCAGGTATATTAGGTGGTTTTCCTACATACGCTGAAAGCCAAACTGCACAATTATTTAATCCATTATTTACAGGTATTGGTTCATTATTTCCTGGCACCGGAACGGCATAATCCATGAGTGAGTCAGGATTTGACGTACTAAAAGGTTTTCAACCAGAGGGTGGCTCAATAACTTATGAGCCATATACACCTATTGTTCCTCAAGATAAACCCATAGAGTATGAGCAAGAAAAAGCTGCAAAAGATCAAGTATCTTTAGATCAAGCAGCAAGAATAGAGCAAGACACTAATCTTTTTAATTATTATGCAAATCAATATGCAGGACAAATGTTACCCGTGATAGATGCAGCTAATCTCAACATGGCTAATTATGCAGAGATGCTTGGTATAGGTAAAAGATACAGCCCAGAAGATTTCAAAAAAACGATAGAAGAGTCTATAGGACCAATAGAGGAAACTACAGCTGGTCGAAAATTCACAAGATTTTTAGTGGATGCCTTTAATGCACGAACACCGTTTAGAGGCGCAGCGGGAGCTCTTGATATTTATTTACAGACTGTGGGTAAAAGAATGGAGAGAGAGGATATTATTAAACAAAATAAATTAGCAAGAAGATTGATGGTTGGTGAGTTAGCCGCAAAACAAGCAGCAGAGGCCAATGAAAATATTAAAGCCGTAGAAGCAGATTTTTATTTAAAAAAGATGGGCTACGATAATGCAAACGCAGAAAAATATCTTGGCTTTACATCAGACATACTTAAAAAAATAGCACAAACAAATTTAGATATGGAAGAGGAAAAACTAAAAGCTAGTATGCACTTTTTAAAAAATCCACAACAGCCAGTGCAAGTAGCTTACGTTGGACCCGATGGTAAAACAGTAGGTCCCATAGCTGCTATGCCAATCCTAACAGAAAGAGGTATTCAATATAGATTAGGTAGAGTAGATCCTGAGACAGGTGATCAAATTTTTGATGTTAAGATACCAGGTGATGAGCAGGGTAGGTTTAACTTATTTTTCCCAAGTAAACAAGGTGCAGCAGAAGATGTTGGTAACTTTAAAAATTTACAATTGTCACAATCAAAGGTTAGGGAGGGTTCATCAAACTTGTTCACATTACAGAATCAGTATAATGACGTTATGAGTATTTTGAATGTTGCAAAACAAGATCCATCTAAAGTTGGTGTGTCTGGTTCTATTAAAAAAGCTTTCCAAGAGGTTGGTGCAACAACTGAGGCTATTCTTAATTTATTAGGTAATGATGCTGGTATAGGAGGAGCTTACGGAACAGGCCTTGTTGATGAAGGACAAATGTTATTTTCTTTTGATCAAGGTAACCCTGGTGCATTACCTACAGGAGGTACAGTAGATACTACAATTAAAGATGACATTATACTTAAAGATGTGCCTACTGGAATACCTTTTAAAAATACAACAAAGGTTGTGCAGGCNTCATTAAACGACATTGTTCAAACAAGTTGGTGGGAGGGTCAAGGATATGATCCAACCTACGCACAAAACAAGGTGAAAGAAATATTTATTATTTACGGTTTAGCAAGAGCCTTGAAATCTACTGGTCGATTAAACGTGGACGATATACAAAGAGCCTCTGAAGCTGTGTCTATTTATGGATTACAATCACCACAACAAGCCATTGCAAAATTAGAACAAGTAGCACTTAAACTATCAGATGCACAAAAAGCTATTATCAGATCCACACCTGAGGTTCTTGGCACAACACCCGAAGTTAATGAAGTTATTATTCCAATGTTAGAGAGATTAAACTTACCAGTCGATCCGTACAGACAATATTTTATGCAACCCAGTGCTAGTGGAGCTGTGACAGCTACACAACCAGAGGGGGTATTACCTACGACAATAGATGAGGCTGTAACTCAATCAGTAACTGCAGCACCAGAGGGTTCACTATCTTTAAAAGTGGAGGACTTATTTAGTACATTCTAATGGCACCTTTAAAAGCACAAAATTATGTCACCTTAATGGAGGGCACTGAAAACCAAAAAAGTTTTTATTTGCAAAATCCAAGTCAGCCCACAGAAGATGATATTTTAAAAATTAAAAAAGCGTATGGTATAGAGGCAGACGCTACTTTAGAGCAAACTAGAGATTTACTTAATAAGATTGAAGCAGGTGAGATAAAATCACCATTAGCTAATTTACCAGAGGGACAAGCAGCTTTTGGTGAATTGTATGAAAGGGCTGCTGACGTAGCTGAAAGAGCAGAGTTAATTAAAGATCCACTACAGTATTATGGTAATACATTTTTACCAATAGATGGCATAATATCAGAACCGTCTTTTTCGATGGCAGGAGGATTTATAGGTATAGGTTCAGCACAAGCAGTAAAAACAGCGGCAACAAGAAACCCTTTTGCAATACTCTCACCAGGTGAGCTACTTGTAGCTGAGGCTGCGGGTTCTGATATCGGAACTAAAACTTATCGATTAGGTAATAATATAATAAGAAGTTTATTAGATTTACCAGAGGAGGATTTATCTAGTCAAATGAGTCAAGCTTTATATGACACATCCTTAAACATAATGTTTACTGGTGGAGCTATGACAATGGCACCTATATTTAATGCTAGTAAAGCTTTTATAGGAAAAAATATTTTTGGTATTAGACCTGAGAAAGAAAATTTAGAAAAGATTGCACAGATTTCAGAAACATACGGTATGCCCATGGGTATAATTCAAGCATCTAATATGCCTTTTTGGAAAGGGTATAGTAAAGTTATCGGTGTATTCCCATGGATTGGTACAGCTTTTAAAAGACAAGCTCAAGCCGTTGATGAAGGGTCAAGACAATATTTAAGCTCTATGGCTAATGGTATGGCACCGATGCAAACTATGACCATGCTAGGGGCAGACTTCTCACAAATAATGAGTAAAAACTACGATGCAGTAAGAAACGCACAGCAGTACATGTATGAAAACTTTGAAGAATATGCAAAAAGATTGAAAGGTAAAAAAGTAATTAATATCTCAGGTTTCATTGATGTAGCAAAAGATACAGCAGCACAATTTAAAGAAGCTATACCAGGTATGAAAGGTTATGGCACATTTGAATTTCCGGGTGACAGTACAAAAAGAGCCTTTGGTAGATTTTATGAAACCATGAGTAGGCTGGATGATAACATTACTTTAGAACAAGCCGTTACAATGAGGCAAATGTTTAATGATTTTGTTACAAATTTTAAATCAGAATT
>FUFK010042732.1_pt1 | contig 18942 bp, 20 predicted proteins | sample 1021851 | NCBI WGS metagenome assembly FUFK01 (sample SAMEA51879418, study PRJEB19060) | metagenome
ATCAGACGCGCGTCGCAGGNGGTAAAAACTGAAAGGGACATGACAGCAAACCAAACAAAGAAGTACAATGAGCTGCTAAACCAATACGAGCAGCGCACAGATCTAACGCCTGGGCAGTGCCAACTGCTTTACACTCTTGCGTGCGTGATCTGTGAAGAGACAGAGTTGCAAGCATACTGCAACACAAACGGCACATGTTACCAGGTGACTGGAAAGAGCGGCGACGTGTACAGCCGCATGCGACCAGAGTGGCAACAACTAAAAGAGGCACGACATCGCAAGCAGATCATCATTACGCGATTAGAAAACTGGATTGGTGAAGGCAAGCCAGCAGCAGACGAGAATGCAGAGTTTTTCGGGTAAGTATCATTTTGATGAGGCGTCAGCGCAAAAAGCAGTAGACTTCATTGAGAAGTTTTGCACGCATGTAAAAGGTGAGTTGAGCGGCAAGCCTTTTCTTTTAGAAGATTGGCAAAAAAACGACATCATACGACCACTGTTTGGTTGGAAAGATGCAAATGGTTTAAGACGTTACCGCACATGTTACGTTGAGATACCACGTAAAAATGGCAAGTCAAATCTGTCAGCTGCTGTTGCTCTCTACATGCTGTTTGCAGATGGCGAGCAAGGTGCAGAGATTATAAGTGCTGCTGGTGATCGTGGCCAAGCAAACATTGTCTTTGAGATTGCACGCGACATGATAAACGCTAATGTGCATCTAAGTCAAAGAGCCAGTGTCCTAAAGCGCGTCGTACACTACAGACGTTCGTGGTACAAGTCAATTAGCGCAGAGGCGTACACGAAGCACGGACTAAACTGTCATGCAGTCATTTTTGACGAGCTGCACACACAACCAAACCGGGATTTGTGGGACGTGCTGACAACGTCTACTGGCGCCCGTCGTCAGCCACTTATTATGGCACTTACGACAGCTGGCCACGATCGCTCATCTATTTGCTACGAGGTACACGAATACGCCGAAAAAGTGCGCGACGGCATCATACAAGACGACACCTTTTTGCCTGTGTTGTACTGCGCAGACGCAGACGACGACTGGACGCAAGAAGAGACGTGGCGCAAAGCAAATCCTGGGTATGGCAGCATTTGCCACAAGAGTTACTTTGAACAGGCGGTAAAGACAGCAAAGTCAAGTCCGTCCCAGGTCAACAGCTTTTTGCGTCTACACCTTAACATTTGGACGTCAGCAGAAACAGCATGGATACCAGACGACATCTGGATGAAAGGCAACAAACCTATTCCGTATGACCGCTTGCACACTTTGCCATGCTATGGCGGCCTTGACCTTGCATCTACACAAGACCTTACAGCATTCGCATTGCTGTTCCGTGACGATCCTAACGATTGTTTTTATTTGCTTGTGCATCAATTTGTCAACTCTGACAAGGCACACACNAAAAAATTGACTGCTGGCATTGACTACTTAGCGTACGAGCGCGAAGGCGACATCACAATAACGCCAGGCAACGTGACTGATTTCCCGCTTGTAGCAAAGTACATCAGTGAGCAGTGCCTTAAATACAACGTGCATTCAGTCGGCTACGATCCGGCGTTTAGTGCCTATGTCATTAGCGAGCTGACAGCAGACAACATTGAGTGCAACGCTATGAAGCAAAACATTGTGACTATGAATGCGCCAACAAAGGAGTTTGAAATGGCTGTTATGCGTGGCGAGATTATACACGGCGGCAATCGTTGCTTGCGCTGGCAGATGGGCTGCGCAGTAGTGTACACAGATGTTAACGAAAACAAGCGCGTGACAAAGGACAAACAAGACAACAAAAAGGTCGACGGCATCATTGCAAGCATTATAGCCATGAACCAGTATTGTCACACTTTAGGCGAGGAGGACATCATGCTTGAAATCTTGGATTTGTAAGAAAAACGGCGTAAATTATAAGCTAACCCGCAACGTATGGCCACACTAACCGAACGCCTTAGCGCCTTGTTCCGTTACCGAGTAGGTAAGTACAACAGTCAGACTATTGAGGCTGAGATGGGTATAAATCCTATCGTGCGCAGCGGCGTCAATGTAACAGAACAGAGCGCATTGGCCATTAGCACTGTCTACGCGTGCATCAATAAGATTGCAAGCACGATTGGCAGCCTAGACCTTGAAATCTACGTGCGCAACGGGCGCGACATTGAGGTTGCAAACCAACACCCCTCGTACGAGCTCATTACGTCAGCACCTAACGAGCACCAAAACGCCTTTGATTTTTGGGAGAACGTGATGGCCAGCGCGCTCATGTACGGATGCGGTTACGCTATTATTGAGCGTAACGCACGAGGTTATGCCGAACGCCTGGTGCCTGTAAGCTTTTACGACGTAGACGTCAAAGACGTTGACGGCGAGCGCGTTTTTGTCATCCGCGACTACGGTGCAGTAACGCAGGACAACATGCTAGAGATTAGCTGCATGAACAAAATGTCGCCTATTCGCTTGCATCGCGAGAATATGGGCTTGGCGAAGGCAGCACAGGACTTTGGCAGTGAGTATTTTGGGCAAAAGGGGCAAATGACTGGCGTCTTGGCGTCAGATCAGCCTTTGCGCAAGGAACAGATGGACGTAATACAAAACAGCTGGAATCAAAGCGCAATGAACGCAGGTACAAAGCTGTTGCCGTTCGGTTTTAGATACCAACGCATAACAATTACGCCAGATGAAGCGCAGTTTATTGAGACGCGTAAGTTTCAAGCGGAAGAAATTTGCCGCATATACAGCGTACCGACGTCGCTNGTCCAACTTCCGAGCCAAACGACGTTTAATAACGTAGAACAGCAAAATTTGCAGTTTGCACGCCACACGATTGCACCCTGGGCCAAGCGCATTGAGCAAGAAATTGACCGCAAGCTTATACAAAGCTTTGAGCGCCCAGACGTGTACAGCAAGTTTAACATGAACGACCTTTACAGAGGTGACTTGGCTGCTCGCACTAACTTTTACCAGCAAATGCTGCAAAGCGGTGTGATGAGCATTAACGAGGTGCGTCGCAAGGAGCAAATGAACCCTGTAAACGGTGGTGATCAGCACACAATACAAATTAACCAAATCGCATTAGACCGTTTAGGCGAGTACAGCGCAAAAGTGAGCAGCGATGCCGTACAGTGAGTACCCCGAGGCTATGCGCAACAATGCGCGACGCGGCCAACGCCTTAACAAAGAGGTCGGCGGCAAATGCGCTACTGCTGTAGGCAAGGAGACTGCACGCATTTTAGCAGCCGGCGAGACACTTAGCGACGCACGCGTAAAACGTATGTACAGCTTTCTGTCACGCGCAGAGACATACTACAACCCAGACGACACAGAGGCATGCGGTACAATTTCGTACCTTTTGTGGGGCGGAAAGACCGCGCACAATTGGTCTCGTGAAAAGGTAGAACAAATGGAAAACGACGAACGTACACAACACGACGAAGCCGAAAAGCGGACAATGGGCACAATTGAGGTGCGCAAGTCTGACGACGACGACGACATGATGCTTGAGGGCTATGCTGCTGTTTTTAACAGCGAGACAAACTTAGGCGCATACCGCGAGGTTATCCGGCCCGGTGCTTTTGACGACGTTATGGACGATGACGTACGGGCACTAATTAACCACGACCCTAACCTAATTTTGGGCCGTACAAGCAACGGCACGCTAGAGCTGACAACAGACGAGCGTGGCTTGAAATACAAAGTAAAGCTGGGAGACCAGCAATACGCTAGAGACTTCTACGAGAGCGTTAAGCGCGGTGACATTACGCAGTCATCTTTTGCATTTACGATTGAAGAGCAATCGTGGAACGATGCGCGCACAGTACGCAGCGTAGACAAGGTGCGGCAACTGTTGGACGTGTCACCAGTGACATACCCAGCATACGCAGCCGCCACGGTGCAAGCGCGTGACCAACAGCTTGAGATTGACGAAGTGACTGCGGATGCGGTCGCCGATACAGATACAGAGAATAACGAACCACAAATTCTACAACAAATGAATCTCAATGAGATGAAGGCGACCCGTGCAACACACGCTGATCGCTACGAAGAGTTGGTAAATGTCGCAGAAACAGAAAATCGCGACTGGACCAACAACGAACAAGAAGAGGCTGACCTATGCAAGCGCGAGGTTGAGCGCCTTGACGGCAAAATCCAACGCCGCCAAGCACACGAAGACATGATTGCACGCCAAGCACAAATGGGCGGTGCGTCTGTGTCAGAGGTTAAGGAAATTAACAAGATTAACCGCTCTTTCAGCCTGAGCCGTGCTGTGCAAGCTGCAAGCTTTGGCAAAGCACTCGAAGGCGCCGAAGCTGAATGGTCACAAGAGGCCGCTAAGGAATACCAAATGCGCGGTTTGCAGATGTCAGGCCAGATTGGCATTCCAGCGTCTGCATTGTTCCGTGCTGGTGCTGCTGACGACTTTCAAGCAGGTTCTGGTGACGGATCGGGCTTTGTTGCTACAACGGTGCCTGGTGTCATTGACGCGTTGCGCACGCCAACTATGGCCGAGCGTATTGGTGTGACTACTATTAACAACGCTACAGGCAACCTCAAGTTCCCACGCGTTAGCAACAAAGCTGTTGGTACAGAAGAAACAGAAGTTTCTGCTGATGCTGCTTCAACTTTGGAAATGGACGAGCTGACACTGACACCAATCCGTGTTGCTGCAAACACCAAGTACAGCAAGCAATTGATTTTGCAGGGCGGTGCGCAGGTGGACGCTATGATTGCACGCGAGTTGGCAGCTGGTGTTAACGAGACCATTGACAAAGCTGTTTTTGCAAAGGCTGCCGCCTCTGCTGCAAGCAATGTTGACAAAGCTGGCGCCGTAGGATACGCTGACTTGACTAACATGCAGAAAGCTGTGTTGGCTGCTGGTGGCGATTTGGGCGCGTGCTCATTTGTCGGATCACCTACGGCCATGAGCATTTTGAAGGGTGAAGCCGCTGTTCCAAGCATTAAGGCAGTCGTCGAAGGCAACAACATTGACGGCTACAACACCAACTTTACGCCTAACCTCATTGACTCAACAGCTGACGAAGGTGCACTGTTGTTTGGTGATTTTAGTTTGGGCATGGTGATGGCATTCTTTGGTGGCATCGACCTTTTGGTTGACCCATACAGCAATGCAGGCACAGCGCAGATTGCTCTGCACGTCAATAAGTTTTACGACGTAGACGTGCGTCAGGCAGGTGCCTTGGCTTACTTGTATGACTTTACGTGATAATTGACTAATACTAGGAAGCCTGGCAATTGGGCTGGGCTTCCTTTTTTTTCTCCGCCATGATCATTACAAAACCATCGTACACAACTGGAACTGACGTCGTATCACTTGCTGATATGAAGCTNTTTTTACGCGTAGATGGTNGTGACGAGGACACGACGATCACGGCANTGNTNAACGCCGCAGTNNGTCACATTAGTGACTACACAAACAGGCANTTTACAGCCGACGGCGTNACAAAATTTTACCTTGGCACGNTGGCGCAGTGCANNCTTGGCATTTGGGCCAGTCACNCGCATTGTATCTGTNAAATACNATGACAGTGCTGGCGNACAACAAACGTTGTCAAGCGANAACTATTACTTTGAAGAGCTGACTGACAACACTACGCGCATAAGCTTTCACGATACACCAGACCTAGAAGAGTACAACGCAAGTCCTATAGAGATTGAGTGCCGCTGTGGTGCATCTGCCTCGGCACAAATTGAAGTGGCGACAAAGCTGCTTGTAGCGCACTGGTTTGAGAATCGTCGCGCAGTCATTACAGGCGCATCGGCCAACACTGTGCCAATGAGCGTTCACAGCTTGCTTAACAGCGAGCGCATTATTGATTTGCGGCAATGAACATTGGCTTTTTAGATCGTCGCATAACAATTGAGGCACCAGCAGCGGGAGCTACTATTAACGCATACGGTGAATCAGCACAAGCTGATGCTTATGAGACGTTTGTAACAGTTTGGGCGGCTATGGACAACAAGGCGGCACGCAGTAGCATTATTGCAGAACAGGAGACTGCTATTAACCGCGTTTCGTGGCGCGTGCGGTCATCTAGCTTTACGCGTGTAGTGACGCCAAAGTACCGCGTCAAGCACGGCAATGACATTTACAAGATATTGGCTGTGCAAGAGGTCGGTCGCAAAGACATGATTAACCTGGTGACAGAACGCGTAATTTCCGAGTAATGTCGACAGTTAAGGTTGTAGGCATGGAGAAGGTGCTAAAAAAGCTTGACAAGCTAGCACAATGGAGCGAGAAGGATTACAACAACTTGCTTGCTATTAACGAGCGCGTTGGCGATGTGTACACCGCATCCGCCAAGGCAAACGTAAAAGACTTTGCACGCGACATTCTGGTGCAACGCAAAGACAGCTCAGACATTTTGGTGAAGCGTGGCCAGTTGCGTCGCAGCATCGGCATTTTTCAGCCAGAGAAACGCAGCACAAAAGTTATTGCTGGCCCACTGACAAACACAATTGGACGACGCAAAACGCGCAAGTACAGTGACGGCTGGTTTGCGCACATTGTAGAAGGCGGCGACAGCTTTGGCATTAAAAAGACGACGCCAAACACAGGCGTCTTTGACCGCAGCAAGCGCGCCACACAAACACGCATGGAGGCGCTGCGCAACCGACTGTTAAAACGCGAATACGAAAGATTTATGCGATGAAAGTCGGACTAGCTATATACAACTTGCTTACAAATGACGCTACTGTAAACGGGCGGGTAGGCGGTCGCATCTTTCCTGAGCTTGCCAAGGAGGCGGCCAGCATGCCGTATATCGTCTACAGCGTAATTAGCAACACACCTAGCGACACGAAAGACGGCACGCCTGTTGATGAGGCGCAGTGCGAGATATTTTGCGTAAGCAATACCTACGCGTCGGCAAACGATTTGGCTGACCTTGTGCGAGCTGCACTTGATCGCAAGGGTGTAACAGTCAACGACGCGTCAGCTGGCGACATTAAAGTGCAATCCATACACTACACAAACGAAGTAACAGAGGTAAGTGCCGACCGCAATACTTATATTGCAGTACAGGACTACACCTTTAGAATTAAACGATAATGGACCCACTTACATTTATTGCAGAAAATTGGGGCGAGTTGACGCTTGGACTTTTGGCCTTTGTCAAAATCATCGTAAACGCAACGCCTAGCGACAAGGACAACCAGGTATTTGGTTACCTCGACGTGCTCATTAATCTCATTATTGCAGACCGCAGAAAACCTAATAACAACGAATAATTATGGCCACAACTGGTATTTTTAATGGCTCACAGTACACAGTGATGTTTGAGACAGACGGCACGCCCGTCGTTGTCGCAGATCACGTAACTGATTTGAGCGTATCGGTGTCAACAGAGACACGCGACACAACAAGCAAGAACAACGGCGGTTTTCGCGCCTTGTTGCCTGGCTTGAAAACTTTGACAGTCAACTTTACTGCGTTTTACGCTGGTGACGCAACCAACGGATACGACGAGTTGATGGTCGACTTTTTGGCTGGCAACAAACAAGACGTGAAAGTGTGCTCGTACGATTTTACTGGTGACACCGAGGTAGCTGGCGACAAAGAAATTGTCTTTGAAGCCTTTATTACATCACTTGAGTTGAGCGCAGGTACAGAGGACAACGCTTCCTACACTTGCACTCTTGAGTGCGTTAGCGCAATTACATTCCAAGACCACTCGTAATACATGACAATCACCCTGGACAACCAGACCTTTCCTGTGCGCGCAAGTATGCGTGCGTGGCGAAACTTTGAGAACGAGACAGGCCACAAGGTGGCTACGCTAGACAGCGAAGACGTTACTAAGATGCCTGAGCTGCTCTACTACTTTGTTGAAGAAGGATGCCGCAAGCAGGGTATGAAGTTTGAGATGTCAGTGGATGATTTTTTAGGTCTAATTGACGTTGCGGACTTGGCAAATGTGATGCAAGTGATCGAAGAGTCTATGTCGCCAGGCGGTGAAAAAAAAACCGAGGTGACGACGACAACAAACCACTTGAATGGGACGAAATAGAGTCGTTGGGGTTGGGGCTACTCGGCCTCACCCCTGACGCTCTATACGACTTCACATTTAGACAGTTCGGCAACGCGGTGCGCGGTCGGTACAAGCTACAGGAAACACAACAGCGTGATGCCTGGGAGCGTACCCGATGGCAGACCGCGTTGCTGCTTAACGTACACACTAAAAAAGGCGCAAGCCTAAAGCCTAAAGACCTTGCGACATTCCCGTGGGAACAGCAAGAAAAGCAAAACCCCAGTCACGGCTGGAATCAACTTAAAGCATTAGCAACAAACACCAATGGCTAAACTCGGTGATCTTATAGTGCGCATTGGCGCAGATACGCGCGACCTCAACAGATCGCTTGGACGTGTGCAGCGCAACATGCGCTCAATGACTGGTAACATGCAAAAGCTGGGTCGCAGCATTACCCAAAGCGTGACGTTGCCTCTTGCAGGTATGGCAGCTTTAAGTGTGCAAGCATTTCGTGACCAAGCCAAAGCCGTTGCGCAAGTTGAGCAAGGTCTAAAGTCAACGGGCAACGCCGCTGGGCGTACGCTTAGTGACTTAACGAAAATGGCGTCAGAGTTGCAAAAAAACACCTTGTTTGGCGACGAGGACATTTTGCAAAATGCAACCGCGCAGCTGCTAACGTTTACCAATATTGCTGGCGAGCAGTTTGACCGCACGCAAAAAGCCGCGTTAGACCTTGCAACGCGCTTAGGCGGTGACCTAAAAAGCGCAAGTATACAATTGGGCAAAGCACTTAACGACCCTATTGCAAACCTAAGCGCCTTGTCGCGTTCAGGCATACAGTTTAGCAAAGAGCAAAAAGAGGTAATTAAGTCGCTTGCAGAAACGGGCGAGCTGGCCAAGGCGCAGGGGATTATTCTTGACGAACTTGAAAAGCAATACGGCGGCAGTGCGGAAGCAGCAGCCAAAGCCGACGGCGGCATTACTCAGCTTGGCAACGCTATTGGCGACCTTGGCGAGCAAATTGGCAAGGTTGTCACGCAAATGATTGCGCCTATGATTAAGAGGGTGCGCACACTAGTTGAGGGTTTTGCAAACCTTGACGACAACACAAAACGCTTTGTTGTCAGACTTGGTGGCATCATCGCAGCCTTTGGCCCTATCTTGTTTTTTCTGCCTCAAATTATTACGCAGGTCAAGTTGCTTAGTGTCGCATTGGCAAGCAATCCTATTATTGCTGCGGCAGGTGTAATTACTGCCATTGGCACGGCGCTAGGTGGTATGGTGCTAGATGCGGATGCAGCGCGAACAAGCATCGACGAGTTGCGCGACAGTTTTGCAGAATTGGACGACGCAAGCCGCAAGCAAAAAAGAGCAGCTGTAGCCTCAACCATTGAGCAAGTATTCCGTTTTAAGGAGTTAAAAGAACAGCTAAAAGAGATAGAAGACAAGTTCCGCGGTCAAGCGTTTGCAACATCGCAAACAGTCCGCGCCACAAATCGCTTTATCGAAAGTCTAAGCGAGGCAGACAAAGCGATTTTAAAAAATACTGGCGCGTTAATTAGCAACGGTAAGGTAATTGTTGGATACGGCAATCAAATTGAAGCTGCTGACAATAAAATACTTGACTTACAAAATGAGTTGGCAGCCCTGACGCGTCAGCAAGTCATTATAAATGATGAAGTAAAAGAAGGCGACACAACTGTGCGCCACTACGCTGGCGGCTTGGAGGAAGCAGCGCACGCAATCACAGACTTTAGCGAGGGCACGCAAACTGCGCGCATGAGCATGGGCCAGTTTTTTAGCATGCTGGAAAACGTACAGGTGCAAGCAGAGGCGACAAAGCAACAGTTCATCGACATGGGCGACGTTATTCGTCAAGCGCTGACGGGCATTGCAGGTGCATTTGACGGAACAGGAAACTTTATTATGAAAGGCTTGCGCGTGCTTGGTGATCTCATGACCAATATTGGTACCCAAATGATTGCCTTGGCAACAAGCATGAAGGCGTTTCGCAAGTTTATCATTACTAACCCTGGCCTTGCTATCGCAGCAGGTGTTGGCTTTGTCATTGCAGGACAAGCATTAAGCAACATGGCACAACGCAACCTTGAGGTACCAGCACTTGCACAAGGCGGTGTAGCATACGGTCCTACAATGGCGATGATTGGCGACAACAGAAACGCGGCAATAGATCCGGAAGTTGTAGCGCCTTTGAGTAAATTAAGAGACATGATGGGCGGCAACCAAGTAGAGGTGTTTGGACGCATACAAGGAAACGACATCTTTTTGTCAAACGCTCGCACAGGGACGAGCCGCAACCGTTACGCATGAGCAGCTACCTCTACGCATCAGGCAATGCGCAAAGCATAAACGGGGAGACCTACGCAGTTCGCATCATACAGAACACGTCTGGCTCTGACAGCACACGCGAGTTCGACGTAGGGCCACAAGGTGTCAAGCTTATTTACGAAAACACTGACGACACATTGCTGTTGCCAGGCATCGTGCATTCGCGTTGTGAGGTAGAAACGCTATGGCCATCTGGCAGCTCCACACTGTCGACGCTTATTACAAACTTGTTAAACGCGCAAGACGGCGATTGGTTGCTAGAGGTGTTGCGCGACAGTGAGCGCATTTGGGTCGGCACAATTTTGTGCGAACAAGTCGATATAACAGAAAGCTCACCTGTGCAGTCATTGCGCATTGTTGCAACTGACGGCTTGGCTTTACTCAAAAATGTCGATTACAATAACGACGGCACAGCATACACAGGTTTCCACGTCATTTTTGACGACATACTGACCAACATACAAGAGAAGTGGACCACATACGACTACTTAAGCGCGCAAACGTTAAGCGGTAATGTGCGTCTAGAGATGGCAGACGACGTGTACAGCACTGACGACATGTTAATGTCGCTTTTGTCACATCCTGGAGGCACATTGTACGCAAATACGCGACGCATGCGCATACACACGCACGCATTTAGCGAGACAGACAACGCTGGCAACACAACATTTATTAGTTGCTACAAACTGCTTGAGAGCATTTGTTTGACTTTGCAGCTGCGCATGTACTACTACGGCAACACATGGTCATTTATACCTGCGGCTCTTAGCGACGAGAACATTAGTGGCTACCGACTAACGTACGGCGGCACGAATACGACAGCGACAATTGTTGGAACGTCACCTTATCAAACTAGCACAGCAAACGACACGCGACAAAAAGGCAATGAGTGGGTGCAAAGCTTTACGCCGCAGATCAATGAGGTTAATCTAACACGCGACACAAACAAAGGTTACGAGATTATCGCCGCGTACAACATTGGCAGCGCAGCAGTGCAGTCACAAAGCACACTAACATTTGCAAGTAGTTCAGCATCACAAAGCGATGAAGGATACTTGCTAAAGTTTACGGCGTATGTAGAAAACGCAGCAATTAGCAAGGCAGCAAGTGAGGCGCTAGGTCGTATTGTTTTTCGCTTTACAATACAATTTGGTACAGGTGCTGACGCCACGTTGTACAAAAACGAACTGACACCGCACCCAGCTGGCAGAATAGACGAATACTCACTGCAAAGCGCTGACTTTACAAGTCAAGACTATGCGCCTTTTAATGCTACACTTCTTGGTTACAGCGCAGCGTCAGGCACGTACGATTATCACCGCGCAGAAAGCAGCGCTTATTATTACGACTTTACGACAGCCGGATCGCGCTACCTTGAAGGTGCAGTGCTTGTGCCGCCGCCACCAGCAGAAAAAACAGGCGTTACAATCATTCCGCAAATTTTAGCGTTTGACAGCTTTGGCAACTTAGACACAGCAGGTACAGCAGCACTTACAAGAGAGTTTGTAAGCCTGTACTTTGTGGCATACAGCAACGACAACTTAGGTATTGTGCCAAACTTTACCTGGCGCGCAAGCAACACGTTTGGTCGTGGTGAAGTAAACCTAGGCACAACGCACATTGGCGGGCTAGGTGTTGGCATGGGAAGCATACAAGTAGAAACAGCAACAGGCGTGTTTAACTTGACGGACAACTGGGTTAACCAGGCAAGCTCTACACAACGACCTGTGAATAAGCTGTGTGTCGAGGAAATACTTGCATCGCATTACCGGCCACGCACAGTCCAACGCGGCAACATCGTGTTGCGCGGTTCTAATGCCACGCCAGGCAAACCATTTTCGCGGTATGAAGACAGTGACACGGGCGAGTTTTTTGCAGCACTTAATTGGACGTTGTGCAGCACGCAGTGCGAGATGGAGCTGACGTTGCGCAAGATTGGTCGTAACGCCGTTGGCATAACCACAGAAGCAGTGGACAGTGGCGATCCGTTGCGCGTGCCTTTTGACACAAACGAAGGTCAGTCCGATACGCGACCGACAAACATCATGTTTTCGTACAACACGCAATCGCGAGCAAACTTTGCAGGTGATTGGTCAGCTGTTATAAATACTGAGACTATTGAGATGTATTACACCTTGGCAAATGACGGTCAAGGGACATTTATGGCTCCGCAAGGTCAAGTGCCGGACACGCCAGGCGCAACGATTGTGCGCAAGGTGTACGTAAACACAAAAGGCTTGCAGACGCGCACAGACTCTGGTTGGACGGCACCAGCTGCATTACAACCTGCCGACAACGCAACACTTAGTGATTGCCGCGACCTTATACGCGAATACATCACGAAAGTTGACGACCATGCTGCATACACTTTTGTAGTAAGCTATAGCGAGGTAAGCACTTTGCCTTTGCTGAACACATATGCAAACAGCCAAGCAGCATACTCATTACGCAAACTAAACTCATCTTACAGCGGACCAGCAATAAATGTCCGCCGTACATCACCAACAGCAGCGTCGCAAGATATTGGCTTCACTGCTGCTGGCGTGTTAGACGTAGGCGCCCTAAGCACGTTTTGTGGTTCTGGTGACGGCTTTGTGCAAATTTGGTACGATCAAAGCGGCAATGGACGTAACGCAAGTCAAGCTAGTACGGCCTTGCAGCCTAAAATTTTTAGCAGCGGTTTTACGCTGTACGTCAACAGCAAGCCAGCAGTAATGTTTGACGGGGATTACCTAGACACTACTTCCTTTGCACCTAATCCGAATGGCCAAGTCAACCAAGCTTTTGTTTGTCAATTTGACACCCTGACTGCGCGGCAAATTGTTGCATCGCAATGGGGCACGACAACTGGTACGCAAAATTACGTTTTCCAATTAAACAACACAGCACAAGAGGTGCGTTCGCTTTGGCGTTACGCGGGCGGCACTAGTGTCGCTTCACAGAATAGTGGTACAGCTATAAATACACAATACATTGCAAGTGGTGAGGCAACAAGCAGCATTTTAAGATTTTATTATAACGGCACTTTAGTAAATATTACTAGTGGATCTACAGGAGCTAGCACGCCAAACAACGCAGGCCGTGCATTACGCATTGGCGCTTTGAGTACAAATGGCACACAAACACTTGACGGATTTGTGCAAGAGATTGTGATGTGGTCAAATACGTCAGCTCACAACAGCAATGACATTAGCAGCGATATAAACGAATATTACAGCGCATTCTAATGGAGTGGATAACTGTACTACCAGAAGGGCAACTAAACAGCTTAGAACGCGCTAAAATCATTACGCGCGAGCTGTACAACTTACAGCGCCCTGTATTTTTGCAAACAGACGACGAGGCCGANAACACTTACTTTGGCATTATTACNCATCCNGACGATGCNANNCGTGCNGCNCTGTTNATTGACACAAGTGCNATTNTGANNATACACCCTAACTGCACGCTNGAAAAGCTNGTNGCNATGTTTCCTGAGCTNACACCNGAAGAGAGGTTTNCACTATCATCTACAATACANCAACTTGACCACATACAATTCGGCATGATTTTGCCNGACAGCGTAACAGTACGTGACGAGCAATACATGGCAGAGAATGGGTGGTTTGTCTTAAACGATCCGTNATGCACGAACTNAAAGCACACTTACAAAANGCACTAAATGTNACCTATGTNGGCAGCGTCATGACTGGCTACATNAATGACGCCATAGCAATNATCGCTGGCCTTACACTGGTGTGGTGGAATGTAGAACGCGCGCTAAAGGCACGCAAAGAGCGTCAAGACGGATGAAATGGTTTAACTACTCTGAGTTTGACAGCCCCGACGAGCCAGGTAGCGGACACAACATGGATGAGGAGTTTTTAGATATGCTAGACCAGGCGCGTGCAAGCGCTGGCATACCCTTTGTTATTACGTCAGGCTACCGCACAGAGGCACATTCGTACGCAGTAGGTAGCAACGCAAACAGCTCACATTGTAAAGGCGTCGCCGCAGATATTGTTGCCGCAACGTCACGCGACAGATTTTTAATTTTGACTGCACTGTTAGAGGTAGGCATTGACAGGCTAGGCATTGGCGAAGACTACATACACGCAGACGTAGACTGGGAAAAACCTGCAAATGTCATCTGGAATTACTCCTGAGCTGCTTAAAATACTTGCGCGCTTTGACGTGACTGAAGTATTTAAGACGAAAGGCAACCTGCGGCGCTGGTCAGCNAAACGCACCATTGGCGGCATGATTGCCACGACGGCATGCTACGACATAGCTGCGCACGGAATTAGTTGGGAAGCCGTTTGTTTGTGTGGCATTAGTATCATACCTTTAAGTGTGAGCCTCTTAGAGCGCAACAGGGTTTAGATAAATTGTTTCATAGTTCAGGAAGGGCTGCCTACGGGTGGCCCTTTTTGACATACGTGTGTTTATAACTCTGCTGTAATTGTATGCCGTTTGGATGCCGTTGCGGCATACGTTTGTGTCATGCGATTGCTAAACATACTTGGTTTGCTTGTCATTGCACCTGTCTGGGCGCAGTGCGACATGGAGTTGTACGGCTACAACCCCTTGACAACTGAAATGACCATCGTGGTTAAAAATGGCCAGTGCTTGACGCAAGCAGACAGCATTGGAGAGTTTTTGCTAGGTCTCAGCTTTGATCCGCCGCTTGCAGACAGTCCATTTGAGTGCGTGCAAGGCATGGAGTGGGCTTTGCTCATATTCCCGCTAAACTTTCCCGGCTTTGACATTGGTCAAGGCGATGACGATATTTTGCAGTCGGGCGACACAATAAACTTCCAGTTGACCGACGTGCCATTTTTTGGCTCAGGCACAGCACACTGNTGGATAAACGCAATTGAAGANGGCGCGTTTTACGACGAATGCGTTGTAATGACGATACACCAGATAAACGACAGCGAGACGATAACAGGCGGCTCAGGTTTGACAAACGAGCCATACCCTGACGTCGACCCGTCTGACAACATACTCGTGTGGTCACTCGGCCCGTATTGCGAGTCGCCTCCATGGCCATACACGCCGCCAGTGTACACGCCAGACCCGTGCGAGGACGACGCCATATTTGTGCCTAATGCGTTTACGCCAAACAATGACGGCAAGAATGACGTCTTTCGCGCATGGACAGACGGCGATTGTTGGTTGTGGTGGGAGATGCAAGTATTTAATCGCTGGGGCGACGTGGTTTGGGAATCAGATGTACCTAGCGCACAATGGTTAGGCAACAACACAGTAGGCATTTTTGGTCACAGCGTAAGCGACGGCCTGTACTACGTTGCAGACGGTGTGTACTACTGGAAAATACGCGGCCAAAAGCGCGGCGACGTATGGATAGAATTGAACGGATTTGTAAACGTATTACGATGAACAACACCCTAAAACCTAATGGCATTAGCCATACTGTTATGCCCANACACAGGGCAAGCAACTACAACGCGTGGATGCGCACAATTACAAACACAACTGTACCTGCGTACCGTTGGCAAATCACAAAGCATGAACAGGCACGAACCGTATGACCCACGACGCTGGAAACGCGGGGTGCATGATTTTGGCCAAGGTCATTGCTTTCTATTGCCTGATCACGGCCGTGCGTTTAAACGCGACGACATGCGCAAGCTAGGCTTTACACTTTACCAAGACTTTGTTATGCAGCAAGACGACAACTACAAGATGCGCTGGTGGTTCCGCAACACAAAAACGTACGAAGCGCGCATAGAGCGCATTGAGCAAATGGGGTATAGAGCCAGTAACAAACTACAAATAACATGAACGCCTACATGGAAAAATATCCTGTAAGATTAAACGTCCGCATGCAAGAAGAGCTAAGAGACGAAGCGCAAAGTTTAGCGCACCAACTTGGAATTAGCACTAGCGCGTTGTTTCGCCTAGCTATGAAAAATTTAATTGAACGCAAACAAACCTTATAACATGAGCTGGTTACCAGATAACATCCACGAACCGCAAGCAGGTTCTTACTTTAAGCCTTTGGCAGGCAAGCAAAATCGCGTGCGCATTATTTGTGACAAGCCGCTTGTTGGACACGTGCAATGGACAAGCGACAAAAAGCCAGTACGGTGGCAGCTAGGCGATCCGCGCCCTGAAGCCGATTACGCAGAAGGCACAAAGCCGCGCATTTTTATTGCATGCGCAGTGTGGAACTATGAAGAACGCACAACGCAAGTGTGGGAGATTACGCAGAAAACACTGCAAGAGAGTCTAGACGCCTTGACGCGTGACAGTGACTTTGGACACCCTGCAAACTACGATCTAAAGATTACACGCAAGGGCAAAGGCATGGACACAACGTACTCCATGGTGCCAATGCCAGGCGACCAAAACGAGGACGTAGTAAATGCCATTGCGGAGCTGCGGGTAAATCTTGACGCACTGCTAACTGGTGACGACCCATTCGCATGAGCGATCGACAGTTTCGTGGCATTTGGATTCCCGTACACATATGGGAGACGTCAGACTTGACAGCTGCGGAGCGTTGTTTGTGGGCTGAGATAGACAGCTTTACAAGCAACAACGGTAACGGCTACTACAAAACTAACCAGCAAGCAAGCGAGGAACTGGGCGTATCGCAACGCCAGGTGTCAAGAGCCTTTGCAAAGCTTGAAAGCATGGGCTTGATCACACTAACAAAAAAAGGTGTGCGAAGGGTAGCCAAGTCGACACCATGGCAAGATGTCCTAGACTGTGTGGCGAGTAACCCTAGACATGATGGCGAGGTATCATCGCCACAGTGGCGAGGTATAAAGAACAAAGAAAAGAACAATATAAAACACAAAGAAAACACACTGGTGTATGCAATTGATGGAGATGAAATGATTGAGTTGTGGAAAGTGTGGGTGCATGAACGCAAACAGTTTCAAAAAGGCACGTACAGTCAACGCGCTCAACAGATCGCCATGAACAAACTGCAAAAGCTGTGTGACGACGATATAGAACAAGCACGAAAAATTATCGAACAATCAATTACAAATGCCTGGAAAACCTTCTACCCCGTCCGTGAAGACTTCGCAAAAAACAGAGTTAAGCTCAACGCAGAGCAAGCACTTAAGTGGGCTGCTGGAGAATAGTCGTAAAAGCATGCTTGGCATGACGCCAGAGCTTGCATATAAAGATGGCTTTAGCATGTGCCTAGCAAACAAGACTAATAAGCTTGAGCTGCGCGTATTGCTGTTGGCAGAGTTAGAACGCTTGGTACGTCACGTAAGCGCAACACGTACGTTTCAAACGCAGACAGATTTACAAGATGCAGTAGATGACATCTGCGAGCTGTTTCCTTCGCTAAAAGTCGAGGAGATATTGACTGCCTTTAAGCACATTCGACAAGGCAGGTATCAGTTGTTTGGCAACTTTACAACGAACACGTTGCTTGACTGTATACGCAAGTACGAGATGGAGCACACTGTAACGATGCGCGAGCAAGAGCACAAACAGCGCAAAGAGGTGCTAACCGCATCCCTTGACGTCAAGCGACTTATCGCAGATCTAGACAAGGAAGGCAAGCTAAAGACGTCACGACAGATACTTGACCGCAAATACATACCTTATCCTAATGACAAGACGGACTACACCGAAACCCAAGAACAGAAACAACACGAGGAAAAAGCCACGCAAGAAGCCAGGGCCGAAACCAAGCAAGAGAGGACTAAAGGAAAAGCTTGACCGCGCATTCTCTTGGTACATACGCTTGACGCATGCAGACGATGATGGCAACTGCACATGCTTTACATGCGGCAAGGTGTTACCCTGGTACAAGATACAGAACGGTCACTTTGTTAGCCGTCGACACTTTGCAACGCGCTGGCGATTGGACAACTGTAGACCGCAATGCTACGCATGCAACATAGCTAACAGTGGTGAGCAGTGGAAGTTTGGCAANGCACTTGATGCCTACTACGGCGAGGGACACGCCGACAGATTGTTCCGACTTGCAAACAAATCATTTAAACCTACCATAGAGCAATATGAAAATTACATCGAATACTACCAAAGCCACGTTGCAACCATACTCGCCAGACGAATTGAGAGAAATCGCAGAGAACGTGAGACAATACCGTCTAAAATCTTTGAGGCACTACGCATACACAAATGATAAAGGCCAGTGCATTATCTACGAAAAGACCATGATCTCTGGCAGCTATCATCACGAGCGATTACACCAAATAACATTAGACCTATACAGACGTGGCGTACATCAACCGCAAGAGTCGTCCAGCTTTACACTCAAAGTTCTCGGCACAACCTTATGCTAAACGCAAACAAGACAAACGATACTGGACCTACAAATGGAAGCAACTACGCAAAGCGTTTCTAGCTTGCAACCCTGTGTGCGTCAAGTGCGGTTGGCCAGCAACAGTTGTCGACCACATTACACCAGTGTCGCAGGGTGGCAACTTTTGGCACGGACCATTTCAAGCCATGTGCAAGTCATGTCACCAGCGCAAGAGTGCCAAGGAGCAGGCTGGTACGAAGACGTGACGTGGACATGGGGCGANCACTACGACGAGCTGGTGTACATCACCTACGACTAAGGGGGTAGCCCATCGCAAAAATGAATAACACATGCATATACAT
>FUFK010049132.1_pt1 | contig 18939 bp, 12 predicted proteins | sample 1021851 | NCBI WGS metagenome assembly FUFK01 (sample SAMEA51879418, study PRJEB19060) | metagenome
GAAGACATCGAAAAGCATCACCGTCTCTCGTGGGACGACCCATCGGTCTACGTTCAAAATGCATGTGTTACCGACCCAGGTCTCGCTCCCGAAGGCTGTGCAACAGTGTATGTCCTCGTTCCTGTTTCTCATCAAACTGAGAACATCGACTGGTCAAAAGAAACGAGCAAATTCCGTGAGCGAATCCTCGATCAGATTGAGACCAAACTCGGTTACGAAAACATCCGTGACCACATTGTCACAGAGATGATCATAACCCCTGACGACTGGGGAGACCACTGCTACCGTGGTGCAGTATTCAACCTGGCTCACGGCCTGGACCAGATGCTTTGGCGACGTCCTCGAAACCGATTCGAGGATGTCAAGAACATGTATCTCGTTGGTGGAGGAACACACCCCGGATCGGGCTTGCCAGTTATCTTCGAAAGTGCTCGAATCAGCAGCAAACTCGTTCTTGATGACTTGGGAATCAATCCAGATTGGAACGGTGTTGAAACATGGTTTGAGAACGTACGTCGCTCACCAGCCGGACGCAAAGCTCAGAGTCGAGTGACCACCACCAAAGAGACTGGCACGCCGACCAACGCTTGAGGGAGCAGCGTGCGATTCGTTGCCCTCGTGCTGCTTCTGTTCTTGTCGGGTTGTCTTGAATCCACAATCGAAGAGGGAAGAGTGTTCACTGTTGAAACACTTGATCGACCAGAAGATGCTGGCCCGATGTATTCGATGAAAGACAACCTCAGTGAAGGACCGGTCTTGGTTCTCTTCATCGGTGTTGGTTGCATCGGCTGCAAGGACTGGACTGATGACTTGCGAGAGCATCACAACGACTGGATGGCTCAAGAGCCACCTCTGCAAATCGTCTCTGTGGAGCGATACCTCAATTTCGAAACCAAGGAAGATGTTGCGGAAGAATTCGGTTTCACAGACAGCAACCACTACACACCATGGCCCATTGTTTTACCAACCGACGATGATTCCATCCAACGAATCGAAGATCAAGCCAACTTGAGCCAATCCATTTTCGAATACTACGGCCTTCCTGGGACTCCAGCTTTGTTCCTCATCGATCAAGACGGTGTTATCCAATGGGAAAGTGACACCTACTATCCGAACGAGAATTCTATTGATGAGATTGAAAAAGCGTACAATAAGGTGATCTGATGGTTGAGACAATGCTTCTGGTCGCCTTCTATACCGCATCCATGTGGGTTGGGCCGTTCTGGATGTTGATGCTTCTTCAACCATATGCTGAACGAACCAAGAAGTGGATGTCTGGACCATGGTTTGTTCTTGGACCGTTGGCTGCCTATCTCATTGTTCTTGCAATGAATCTCGGTGCACTGAGCGACATGATTGGCGATGGTACGCTAAGCGGTATTGTATCCGGACTTGCTGATGTTCTTGGGACTGACGATGGTGCTGTCCTTGCATGGACCCACTTCGTGATCGGTGACATCATCGTGACTCGATGGATTTGGAAGCGTAGTGTTGAGACAGAAATCAACAAAACGGCTGCACAAGTCGCAATCCTGTTTGGGGTCATGCTCATGCCAGTTGGACTTGCAATCCATTTTGTCACAATGCAGGCGAACAAGCGAAACAACACGCATTGATAACTGAAAGAATTGGGGTTGTAACATGAACAAAACGGATATGATTGAAAACGCATTCCTCGAATGTGAAGAAATCTGCCGTCGTGCCTCCTCAACGTTCTATGCAAGTTTCTCTGCACTGCCGTATCAAAAGCGACGGGCTGTCCACGCAGTCTACGCATTATGCCGATACCTCGACGATATTGCTGATGGTGATTCTCGACCAGTCGTTCAAGAGTCCGAAGCCCTCAACACACTCGTTGATGAGCGTGATGAACTTCTCCAGAGCATCCATCAAACAGCCATGAACAACGCTACTGAGGAACACCGATACCGTTTGATGGCACTTGTTGATGCGAAGGAACGACTCAACCGATTGTTTGCTGGAGATGAATCTGCAACTCAAAACGAAGCAATTTTCATCGCCATCAATGAGGTCTTCAAGCAGTTCCCAGTTCGTCTCACTGATTTTGAAACAATTATCGAAGGAATGGAAGATGATTTGTTCGAAGTACGTCACAAGACCTGGGATGAAGTCCGTGCGTACTGCTACAAGGTAGCTTCAGCAGTTGGACTCGTTCTGATTGAAATCTATGGATGCGAGGATGCTGGAGCACGGATTCATGCCATTGACATGGGCATTCAGTTGCAACTGATCAACATCCTTCGTGACGTCTCAGAAGATTATCGAAGTGGCCGAATCTACCTTCCAATCAATGCATTAAGCGAATACAACATCGAGATTTCCGAGCTTGGTAACACTGAATTTGGGACCAACCATCGTTGGAAGTCGTTCGTTCAAGAATACATCGAAATCGTTCGACGACACCAAGAATCGGCTCAACATTTGTTTGAATATCTTGACTCGAAGTCCAGATTGCAGCCACAACTTATGTGCGAAGCATACGATGCCATNTTCCACGAAATTGTTCGACGATCGGGTGACGTGTTTAGCAAGCGCCCTTCTTTATCCAAGTGGAGAAAAATCCGTCTTGCTGCAAAACTTTCGCTCCGCCGTCTACGTGCTCGATGGTCCTAATCGTTTGACCGTTGAGGCAATGCATTGAAACCCTCATGGCTGGTGGTTGAATCATGGACGAGGTCTTACCAGTCTCTGTCACAGTTCTCCTTCCTACCCGGAATGAAGAGGAAGCACTCGGTGCAACCGTTGACGCCATCCCTCGTGATTGGTGCGAATCACTCGAAATCATGATCGTTGATGGTTCCTCAACAGACCGAACCAGAGAAATCGCTCTTGAGAAGGACGTTCGCGTCCATCTAGAACCGCGAAAGGGTTACGGTCGAGCCTACCGTACTGGTTTTGTCGTTGCTTCAAACGACATCATTGTCACCATGGATGCGGATTGTACGTATCCAGCGGAGTTGATTCCTGAATTGGTCAAGCGACTGTTGGATGATGACCTCGATTTCATCACGTGCGATCGCCTCAGCATGGCTGAAGATGGTTCCATGTCTGGCCTTCACGGATTTGGCAACTGGGTTCTCTCCTTTAACGCTCGACTTCTCTTCGGTTATGGAATCAAAGATTCTCAGTCGGGCATGTGGGTGTTCCGTAAATCGGTTTTTGACAATCCAAAGATGCGTCCGACCAATGATGGAATGCCTCTATCAGAAGAAATCAAAATTCTGGCTCGCAAGCACCTAGGTCGAAAGAAGGCCATCGAAATCTCAGTTCCATATCGAGAGCGTGTCGGTGAAGCCGAAATCCACACATGGGGCGATGGTTGGAAGAACCTTCGATTCCTCTATGCAAAACGATTTGGTCTCCACAAAACAAGAACAGAATGGGGTCCACTCGAGGAGAATCCAGACAGTTTGAATGGTACGCTGCCAGAACAGCAATGATTGGTTTAACTCTTCAAACTTCCAAGAAGAGGATCGATTGCAACACGCTGTTGAAGCAGCAAAGCAAGAGGCACAAGTACCCACAATACAAGCCAGAAATACACCATCTCAGAAACGTAAGAAGGCGTTTTGGTCCGCATATCCCCACTGATGGCAATGTAAGATTCAGCATCAGGGCTTGTAGGCTCAGGAGGAGTTGCTTCAACGGCTGAGCGATTCGCAGGACGGACCATTCCGATATCGTAGCCGCTCACTTCAAAATCCAACGTAAATCCATCCAAGCCTAGGTTTGAGGTTGAAGAAAATTCAGCATGGGCAAGAAACGCTACATCGTCTCGGCTGTTGCTAAAATTTTGAGGGTCATCAGCGACGGTAGCAAACCATGATGCAGGTAGGATAAAGAGGACCAGAACCAAGACAGTGAGAACGCTTGTGAACGAAACAAATGAAATAAAACGACGAACAACAGTGCGTTTGATTCCACTTGCATGCTTGGTCAAATCCATACAAATCAGCACCAAAAGAAACGCACTAAGACCGATACTGAGGTGAATCATCATGAATGTTGTTGATTTCACAGAATTAGGAGAAGGCGATGAAAAAGCGTCATCAAGATTTTCATCATATTCTTCGATTTCTTGCTCCGACAAGGCAGCTCGATCATCGCGCTCATCCTGCCAATGACTTAGCCGCAGAGGGCCGAACAATTCGATGCTCAGATCGTCCTTGTCGTTCTGCATATCGATGGTGACATTGGCTGAAACACCCGCGATTGAAAGAGGGCCTTCTTCAACGGTTGCTGAAAGCGTGCCAACAAACCACGAATCCTCTTCAAGAGCAGACTTCAATGAGAGCAAAATTGCTATTTGTACTATGAGCGTTAGGCTAGCGACAACTCGCCAACGGACAATGGGTTTGTGACCCGTTGCTTTGCTCATTCTTCGTCCTTCGAACGGATTGATACAAACATTCCTGCAAGTGCAATCATGGCCAGAGTGGTTACTGGTGATAGGAACGGAAGCAGGCTGGATAGATCTTCCTCGGAGGTCTCTTCAGATGCCTCTTCNTCGGTTCCTTCACTGTNCGGCTGATCAGGGAGCGTAGCAGGATCAATACCTTCGTTGACTGCTTCAACATCTTCGGTGTTGTGTTGCGTTACATCGACGAGGTCGGTCAAATCGGTTTGGTCCTCGATTTCTTGGGCTTCCTCGACTGCGTCAATACCGGTGAAGTAGGTCACAGAGAGACCTCGCTGAGGTGTACCGTAGGCTGAACTATCCGGTCCAATAAGCGTGTACCATTGTGTGCCACCTGGGGAAGCAACCAACTGGAAACCAACGAATCGGTTGGTTGAATCATCATACAATGCGTACACCATACCATCCTCGTATGCAACGTCATAATCATCCTCAAAGTTGGACAAACGGTTTTCGAGGTTTTGTCCAAAGGACTCCATGGTGTTGTCCAGTGTCGATTCTGCAAGTGCTTCGACAATGGTCACGAGTCGATCACTCGGTTCAATATCTTGTGAAACCGATTCACACTCTTGTTGAGTACCAACAACTTCACTNTCACTCAATCGAGTGACTTCGATGTCAACGCAGTACTCGCCAAACCCATTGATTTCTGCATTAGCACTGTCGTACGAACTGTAGGATCCATCTGTAACGGCAGTGGAGCCTGCATCGGATGTGGTTCCTTCATCATCGGTGACTGTCCAAGAAATCTCGTAATTCTCATCGTATTCCATGCCCTGTACTTCGTAATCAAAGTTCATTTCTGATTCGCTTGCACCGTTCATGTAAACATAGACATAAACAGATTCTTCTTGCTCACTGGTTTCATCTTCACCGTTGGTACAATCCTCCCATCCGTCGTTGACCCAACCTCCGGGGATGACATCTCCATCNTCGCAAACGAACTCTTCATCGGAGTTGTCGCCACAATCATCGTAACCNTCCTCGACATACTCGTATGGGATTTCATTGAGGTTTGCACANANGAAGTAGTCNTCNTCATCANCNTCTNCNAGATCNTNTGCCAAATCGCCGAAAATCTCCTCAAAGTTNTCGTCACTGAGAAGAGCGTCTACGATACCTGGGTAATCTCCACTACCTACGACCGAGTTGGCCCACATCATGGCCCACATAGCAGGGAAGGCGATTGGAGTCGGAGATGCATACGCTTGGTGGACTTCGATGGTGCTTCCATCATTGATGGTGATCANCTGCGTTGGTTCATCGAGCAGTTCCATCGCACCTCCCATGAAGAAAAGTTCGACGTCACCATCGTACATGTCGGTGACTGTATCCGAAATTGTGAAGTCGAAGTCGCCTGCAGGAAGACCGAGCTCTTCTGTTGGGATACCTGTTAATTCAAACAAGACAGAGGTCTCTGTTTCGTAATGGATGTTTCTCTCTGAACATTGGTCCGTAAGTTCAACCTCTCCATGGTGGTCATCATGGTCATCATGGTCGCCATGGTCATCATGGTTGCCGTGGTCATCGTGGTCATCGTGGTCATCGTGGTCGTCATGGTCATCTCCACAAGACCAGAGCAGGCTTTCTCCAGGTTGGAGGTCTGCCATCTCGTTGTACATAGGCGATGCTTCATCCATACGGACTTCAAGCAGTCCGTTGTTGATATCAAACGAGGTGCCGAGTGTCAAATCAATATCGAAAGGCANNGTTTCTCCATCNCCNGAAANNTCTCCNNTNANGCCNACGNTGTACTNAATCATNGCTTCNACATCCATNNCCATNTCCATNCCATGGAGNCCCATNTCGGNATCGAAGTATTCGGTGTAGACGACATCAGCGTTGAAGAGTTGCTCAGCGTCATAACCAATGGTCAGATCGATTCCACCATAGGAATCACTCCATTCGGAGTGAACTGCAAAATCATCCAACAGACCGTGACGTACAGTAAGTTCTGTCACCTTGGTTGAGAAATCAGTCGGTGTCCCATCAACATCCAACGTGGTCAGTGGGCCATCGTATTGTTCGAAGACAATGGTCGTTGAACCACTGGTTACGCTTCCAATGAGAAGATCTAGTCCCGAGTCATCACCAGCAGCCATAACCTCTTGGAAGACTTCTTGCAAGTCAATTCCAATCATCGAAGCGATGTCGGTGTTCAAGTTTGAATAATCGTATTCGATACCCCAAGCAATAGGTTCTGGTTCATCTGCAGCAACACTTGTTGGGAGGGTTGTTGCAATCAAAAGGCTAGTGAGGACAAGAGCAAGTGCTTTTCTCATGCATAGCGATAAGAATAGATTGTATATTACTGTATGGCCGAATAATTATTGTGACTATACAGCATCCCAATCCAACTTTTCTTCTTCATTGGATTCCTCATCAGATGCATCGTCTTCAACCGCTCCATCGCCAAAAACGCCCCATGAATCGATGATTTTCATTTCTGCAGCGGTTGCTCTGCGACGTTGGAGCGTCATGAGGAGGGCAACGAGGATTGCAATGGAAACCGCACCGATAAGGACACCAGTCGACATGAAACCTCCACTTTCTGCTTTAACAACCTTGAGTGGTGTGTAGAGAATATCAACGCTTGCTGAATCGCCTTCACCATCGGTTGCGATGACCTTGAAACTTGGTTGTCCAACTCCCGAAGGTTGGAATTCGAGCGATCCTGTCCAAATGCCATCGCCATCATCATCGCTAAGATTGAAGGTCCATGTCTGAATGTTGTGGACAATATCGACGCGAACATCGTCGGTCGTACCATCAGCATCGATCAACTGCACAGACACATCAAGCGTGACTCGCTCATCAGAAACAAACTCGGTTTGCGACAGTTCCAAACTGGTTTGAACCAATTCAGGGAGGCTCGAGCGGACTGTGAAGTTGATGTGTTGTTCTGAGATAGCGCCACGGGCATCTTGCACGTACAACGAAACATGATGCGAACCAGGAGCGAAGACTTGCGTGAAGGTCGATTGTGTGCTCAATACGCTTGTTTGGAGACCTTGCGCGTGAAGGCGCCATTCTCTTGTTACAAGGTCATCATCTGCATCAGAAGAAGCGCCTTCAAAGACGATGGTTGCTCCAGGGTCGATGGATTCGAGATTTGCAGGTGAAACAATCACAGCTTTAGGATCGCTTGGCACAATGAGCAATTCAAACGATTCGATTCGAGATTTTCCAGTTGCATCCACCAGTTCAATTTGTAGGTCTCGAAGGCCAGCATCCAGTTGAATTTCATGAACAGTGCTTGTTGAAACATCGGCTAGGACAGGGATGTAGGTTGATGATGCATCATCGTAACTTCGCAAGGTCAGTGTAAATTCATCCTCATCGTAATCTACGCTGCTTCGAGCATCGATGACAATCGAGTCGCTCGATGCAAATTGACTACCGTTTACTGGCGAATCGAGGACGAGAATTGGTGCGGATTCGGCAACTGTAAGCGTTCTTGTTGCCGTTACATTCGGATTGATGCCATCGTTCAACGTGAGTGTGATGTCGTGAACGCCTGAAGAGAGCCGAGTCTCAAACGTAAGGAAATCTTCGTCTTCTGGCGTAAGTCGTCCGTCAAGGCTGCTCGACCAATCGATTTGCAAGAACTCGGAACCTGCTGCAGGTTCGNTTTCTGCACAGTGCCACGTTCCATCGACTGGGAATGTGAAACACGCTGAATCAAAGTCACCGCTTCCATTGGCACTGAACGGAATAAGAACGGACGAGTCGAGGTCATCGAACAAGGCCAATTCTTCGATAACAGCTCGTGGTGCAGAATTGTCAACTGTGATCAATTCAGAAACAACAGCCATTTCATCACCGTGATCCATTCGGTCATCTGTTATCCGCAACTCGATTTGGTGAACACCACGGGAAAGGTGACCATTCCAAGAAATGTTTTCGATGCCTTGTCCAACCATCAGCGTTCCATCCACATTGGACCACCATTCAAACGAAACCGGATTGTTTTCTGGGTCTGTTGAACTGCTTCCATTAAAGAAAATCGAATCCTCACTTGCAGTTCCGTTGCGCTCAAGCGTGAATCCAGCGGTTGGCATTTCATTGTACAACTTCACTTCGACTGTATACGTGGCATTGTTTCCAACCTGATCCCATGCAACGACGTTCAAGAAGAACGACGATGGAGGGTCATCGGAAAAATGATCGAACGTGTAGGTTAGTTGTTCGGGACAAATCCATTGATTGTCCCACGCAGGCGCTTGCCGGCTGTAACTCCCGAAGGTAATTCTGCACGCAAATTCGTCGCCCTCGGGGTCAAGTGTCCCTGAGGTATCGATCGTCACCGTACCGGTCTGGGGCATGATAAGTTCGCTCCACTGTGTGAGCGCTGGTTCAAAGGATACGTTGAGTTCTGGAGGGAGATTTGTCAATTCGATGGTTCGTGTTTCGGATACGCAATGGCCTGCATTATCACAAACCTCCAGCGTTAAATCATGGATTCCGTCGCTAAGAGCAAAACCTGAAACTCCGTCGTTTGCGGAAAAAGGAACCGTGCCTATTGCTGAAGAAATCACACCATCAAGCGATGAAGTAAAGGTAAGCGTAAGTTGATCATCGTCTAAATCCCAAGACTCTTGCGCGTCGAAAAGTACCTCTCCTTGTGATGGGAACACATCTCCATCCAAAGGCGATGTCCAATTAAGGAACGGAGGTTGGTTGTCCAATTCAAGTCGGCAATACATGATTTTGTCATCATCCAAACTGACCGTCGTCGAATTGCTTTTGCTGTCATACCCGCAATCAACGGTTGCATCATTAATCGCAGATGCTCCGGTATCTGTCCAACGCTGGCCAATAAAATCTGATAGAAGCACTTGACCTATATCGTTGGTAAATTCAGATACCGACGGCTCAAACTGAGTGAAGCTCACGTTTGCATATGCATTCGGAACCCCATTCGACTGATTGTTCACAACCCATACTGTAACATCCCAAGCAACATCGATGATTGCCCCGGAGGGAATGTTTGCGATGGATAAATCGATGTTGCTCGGTTGATGCAAATGCATGACTGAGGAGGCGTCTAAATCCAGTATATGTGCTCCAGTCGCATCATCTAAATTCGAGAGATTAACGTCGGAGTTTTCAACCCAAATACGTCCAGTGCAATTGTTTCCAATCGTATTCCCATAACCGCCTAAATCAGGGTGATTGATGAGTTTAAGGCAATCAGTTCCACGAAATTCAGTGTTGCTCAAAGTGGAAGGGAAGTTGCCGTTGTGATCGGCATCCCAGTAGATTCCACTGTGATTTCCAGTCAATGTTAATCCGTCAATACGCCCAGCAGCCTGTTCGATGTACAATGCATGATGCGTTGTCGATTCGTGGGCAATCTCTGAATTTAAGAGGTTGAATCGACCGCCTTGGGTACCAAGCGATAGACCTCCGTTGTCGACGTACATAGCCGAAAGTGTGGAATCAACCCCTGATATCGAGAGGTTGTCGAACCATAAATCGACGGAATCAACTACGTATACGCCATAGCCTTGAGGCGACTCTACCTCGCAATGCATGCAAACGACATCGCCTGATGTGGTCTCCAGATCGTTCGACTTTTGGAACGATAGGCCTGACTGTTGCATTGAATTTGAGCCGAGTGAGCCATCGTTCACCGAGGTGAGATTTGACAGCGTAATGTAACGAGCATCGAAGACATGAACGCCAGAGAAACCATTGTCAGCGGTGGATAGACCATCGACGACGACAGTTGCAGAGTCGATGAACAGCCCCTGCTCTGAGTTGTTGTGAAGATTCCAGTCACTGCCCTGAAGCGACCCTCCACTTGATGAGTGAATGCCCGGCCCGGGAGAGCCGCTGATTTCCAACTCCTCAAGTTGGGCTGCAAAATACGATGATTGGACGCTCAGGCCCGCAGAATGAGCGCCTTGTCCTGCTTCACCTGCATTCCGGATTGTCGTGTTACGAAGCGTCGTTGTCGAATCGACAAAGAACAAGCGAACACCGACCGAAGAGGCTTCTTCGACAAGGACATTCTCGAGCCATGCGCCCGTTGCATTGATCTCGATAGCGGCNNTTGCTATGCCTGGAGACGTAGCGCCAGAGGACCCTGTTCCCCGCACAGTGAGGTTGGTGAAATCTGCAGTCTCNTAATTTGTATAATTCGTGTGATTGTTCTTGTCNAGGTAAACGCCGCGGTACATGCTGTTGGAAACATCAACATCTCGGAATACTCCTCGGGTATATCCTGAATCATCGATGTGTCGAACGATGATGCCTGTATCACTTTTATCGATGCTGAGGCCCTCAAACAGCGGTACACTATCCTCGACCCAAACACCTGCGACTTCACCAAGCACAGAGCCTGAAATGTTGTCCATGACAATGTCACGATAGATGCCGCCAGATGCGCCCCAAAGATTCAGACCACGGAGTAAATGATCTGTGAAATATGCACCTTCGACGATGGGTGTTGAACCATCCCCGACCGACAACCCTATTCCATATCGCCAGTCGTTNTGGAAAGGAATGGAACGACCGGCTTGCTCGATGTGTAAGTCTCGGATGACTGGGTTGGAACTTCCAAACATATCGATTCCAACGCGGTCTGGATTGAATATTGTGACATTGTTCAAAATTGGGTCTGAACCGTACAACGTCATACCAAATACAGCGTCCTCAATGTGCATGTGATTAATGGTGCTTCCTCGCCCATTCGATGAAGAGTTGAATTGTATGCCCTCATGATCCGAGGTCGTTGAAGAACTTGAAAGTACGATTGGGCATGTTGGAGTCCCTTGAACGGTTAAGCGCCCATCGACATATATCCGGATGCCAGGTGACATCACAATGCTTGTACAGGAAGTGATGAGGAGTTCATTCTGAACGTTAACGAAATAATCACTGGTTAGCTGAACTGTTCCAGACCAGGTGGTGGTAGCTCGGGCTGAAACCTCTGAGCCAAAGGTCTCATCCTGAAACGGTTGGACCACTGGAGCGACGGACATCATGAGCAAGAGAGTTAACAGATTAAACGCAATAAGCGCTCTTTTTCTCTCCATAAATTGGTTTACTAAGCAATAGCATTTGAAGCCACCCGTTGCCTGTTTGGCCATCAAATGGTACCCGAAGCGATAAAACCCCTCGGCTTGAGGAGAATTCGTGCCAGAAGCATTCGTCCTCGTCAAGACCGAACCGTCACATGAACGAGATGTCTATCTTGCTTTAACCTCGCACGACTCTGTCAAAGAGGTTCACGCACTTTACGGAGAGTATGATCTTCTTGCACACGTCAGCAGCGATTCGGCCAAGAATCTAACATCGCTTCTCATGAATGAATTTCGAACAATCAAAGGAATTCGCGACACGCAGACACTCATTGCGGTAGAATATTGAGGTGAAAGTATGGCGATAGGATTTGTATTGATTACGACAATGCCCGGTGAGGAGGAAAACGTGCGAAGTGCTCTTGACGGTATCGAACACGTAACGGATCGTTGGATGCTGTTCGGCGAATTCGATATCCTTGCTCGTGTGCAAGCGGATGACGAATTCACGCTTACTCGATGCATCGTTGAAGAGATACGACCTCTCAACGGTATTCAAGAAACGAAAACGATGATTGGCGCTGAGCTTTGAATCAGATATGATGTAGCCGTTTTGATAATGAACGTGCTCGATTCGGACATCCTACCGAACGGTATCGCAAAATTGCTTCACGTAGAGCCAAAACCCTGCTTTTTTCATCGAGCATTGCTTTTTGCTCCCACCATTTTGCAACCAGGCGACGTGCAGACGGAGTCCCCATTGCTTCAATCGAATGAATNTCGATTTGCTCGTGTATCAATTGGGCGCGATGCAGTTGAGTTTCTGTTAGTTGTTCACATAGAAGCAACAAGAGAGATGTCTTGTACAACGGTTGCTGGATTTGATTCGCAACCAATTCTGCATTTCTCAAAACCAATGCTGAGTGAGTTGATTGAGAATCGGATGCTTTCAATTCAGTTTTCGTAGCCAGATACTGAATTAACGGATCGCTGTTCGTTGCAATGNCCTTTAGNTGTTCGAGGAGAAAATTTGCAGCGCCATAATCTCCCTGCTCGAGAGCAAGTGCATGTCGCATCACCACGACAGTGGTAAGAATCAATTGCCGCTCATGTTCGTTGTCAGGCAAATGAACCTGATCCATAAGACGATTGATGCGATTGAAGTCTTCTTGATTGGAATTTGGTGAGAGGTCATCGATGCTTCGTGAAAGAATGGAAAGTTGCATCCGTAATTTTTGGTCTTTGTTTTCAACCCCCTCCAGCACGGGTAAAAGTGCCTCAATCGCATCTTTTCTTCCCTCAAATTGAGCGATCTGCAATCGAATGTTCACTAGTTTTGACGCATCGAAACCCTCAATGTACTGTTTTGCGATTTCTACCTCTGCACGATTTAAGGCATGTTGTGCTGCGAGTTCAACCAACTCCAGGTTCTTGTTTTCGATGACCAATGCTTCGTCCAAAAGCGTTGCAAATGCTCCAGAATATGTGCTCATCAACTGATTCGCACGGAGTGAAAGATGGCCTGAAACATCGGTTTCACCTCGTTGGATTCGATGATGCAATTCGAGAATTGAGGCAAGGGCGTCATCTTCTTTTCCCCAATGCTCAATTGCTGAAACGTGGAGTGCATCAACTTCGGAATCATCCAAAGAAGACTTGCAAACGTTTCGAATGAGATGTTGCATTTCCATTGTTGAATCTTTGGCACCCCACCGCAACAAGGTGTGCTCGTCGAGTAAGGGGACATTGTCTGGGATTGGCATTCGAGTCGCAGGAACAGGAAAAGGCAAAACAAGGAATGGAGACATCGCATCGTGGACCTCGGAGGATGCTTCACCGAGTACAACCTGCTCAACATATGTCCGCACATCCTGGTTGGTCTCAGGGAGGGGCGTTGAGGCATCATAGAGCAGAATTGCAAGAGGATGGCCCCCCAAAGTATCGACGATTGAAATTCGTTCCTCGCCAAGTTCTGAGTCCAGTAATTCGACAGCATATTCTTGCTCGAGAGGTCCGAGCTCAACATACTCTGCTTCGATTGAAAATGTGTCACGATCTCGCCCGAGCAACATAAATGGAACCTTGCGCTGCTCGAGTGATTGAAAGAGATTTGAAAATGAGGCTTGATGCCGTGAGGATATCGAGTGTACGTCATCAAACACCAACAGAAGATCTCGTTGTTCGAGAAGAGAGGCATACCCTTCAACGTCCAGAATTTGCGGTACTTCGATTCCCATGCGGTGCATCGCTTCTTTGACATCACAATACGCATCGAGTTGAACCCAATTAATCGTAACCCCTTCATTCGCCAAATCCTGAGCAACCGACCGTGCGAGTGTCGATTTGCCAATTCCTGGCATGCCTCGAAGGTGGATTGGTCGGTTTTGTTTAAATGCAAGACGAATCGACTCTGCCTCACTTCGACGACCATGCATATGCGTGTATTCAGGAACCTGTCCATTCATATTTTGAGAGGACTTTGAGCGCGGTTCGGGTGCATCTTCCGCATATTCTGCGAGCACCTTTCTACCGTTCTTGGTGATGTGGCAAACTTTCCTTTTCCTTCGTCCCGAACCAAGAACATGGGCCTGTCGCGTTTGGATGAGGTCGTTCTCTTCGAGCACACTCATTGGTTGAAACAAGGCAGAGCGGACGACGCCAACACCGTCTGCAATTCCTTCCAAAGAAATGCTGCGTGGAACGTCCCAAGCGGATTCAAGCGTTGCAGGATGCTCATCCAACCAGCGCAAAATACGCAACATTGCTGGGGTTACCATCGGAACTCGTGTCAAACCTTGACTGCATTGCATTTGATGTTGTCCTTTTCGTGATTTGGGAACTGATGCAGGTTTTTTTGACCTATGGACGCAAGGATTCGACATGGCGGTCGATGCAGCATCCATCGATTTGCCTGCATCACCCGGTGTCTATCTGTTCAAGACAGCCGAGGGTCGTGTGTTGTATGTTGGTAAAGCAACGCGACTTAACGAACGCATTCGCTCGTATTTCGCAACAAATCCAGACCGTCACATGATTCCGGAATTGGTTGCTCGGGCCGATGATGTGGAATGCATCGTAACTACAACGCCTCAGGAAGCGTTGATTCTCGAACGTCAGTTGATTCGGGAGCATAAACCCCGATTTAATTCGATGCTCAAAGACGACAAATCGTACCCATATCTCGTCTTAACAAACGAGGAATTCCCACGGATTATGTACACGCGTCATCCGCCAAAGAAAGCACACCGTTGGGGGCCTTTTCCGAATGCTGGTGCTGCAAAACAGGTTATGCAACTCCTAAGAAGACATTTTGGAATTCGGGATTGCAAGGAGTTGCTTCCGCAAGGTTGCTTGGCCATGCACATCGGCCTCTGCACTGGGCCCTGCATCAACGGAGATGGCTATTCTGAACAAGTGCGGGCGGTCAGGAAGATACTTGATGGCGAAGCCACGGAGTTGTTGGAAGAACTTGGTGAGAAGATGGATACATGCTCAAAAGAGATGCGATTTGAACGTGCAGGATACTATCGTGATCTCATTCGCTCGATTCGCACGACCATTGGTCAGCACGTTGTCTCAAGTAAATTGTACCGTGATTGCGATGCCATTGGATTTGCAGAACAAGGTGACTTGGCAGCATTGGTTGTCCTGCATGCAGACGATGGCGTTGTCAAAGGACAGGAGGTCTGGCCATTTGTTCACAGAGGCGATATTGGGGAAACCGTAAGTCGATTCATTAGCGAGCACTACGTTCACCGACGGCCTCCTCGATTGCTGCTGACCCCTACACCTCTTCTCGATGGATTGCAACAATGGTTGGATGACCGTCGAGGATCAAGCGTCGAAGTTCGTACGCCGATGCGAGGAGATATGGTCACATTGCGTACACTCGCCGATCAAAATGCTGAGATTCAGGTCACCCGTCTTGCGAACAAATCGAGTGGATCGCTTGAGCAGCGCGCTGCGGACGAGGCTGCTTTGTTGTTGAATGTGGAACAGATGAACCATGTTGTCTGCTTCGACATGGCGCAACTGCAAGGCGATGAACGCGTTGGTGCCAGCGTGGTCCTCCGTAACGGAAGACCAGCAAAGAAGGAGTATCGAACTTACATCGTCAAAGGCGATGCAATGGATGATTTGCGTATGATGCGGGAAGTTGTTGAACGTTGGTTAAAACGGCAAGAAGAATGGCCTGACGTGCTTCTTCTTGATGGTGGAGAAACACACCTGAACACAATACGTAAGATGTTGGACGAACACGGGGTTCAGGATCGATTTCTCCTAGCAGCACTCGCAAAACGAGAGGAAACACTCCACAGAGAAGGAGAAGAACCCATCGTTCTCGATCGTCGTGGACGAGTCTTTGTTCACGCCAGAGACGAAGCCCATCGATTTGTCAACACCTTCCATAGGAAGCGTCGAAAGAAAAGCCGCTTAGGTGATCCGCTAGAGAATGTTCTCGGTTTGGGAGCCAAAAAACTTCAATCACTCCTACGCCATTTCGGTGGTCGTCAAGGAATCAACAATGCAAGCATTGAGGATTTGAAAACCGTCCCCGGAATCGGCCCCTCACTTGCGGAGCGTATTCACGAAACCTTGCATCGCTAGCGTTGAGGAGGTTCGCCCTGCATCGCTTCAAACGGGTCGATGCCTTCATCATAACCTCCGACTTGACGATCAACCAGTCCAGCCATTTGAGCGAAATCTGATTCAGACAGCCCCATCTTCTGCGCTTTGTACAAGGAATTCTTCGCTTCTCTTGCAGCTCGCTTTTTCTTCTTCTTCTTTCGGCGACGTCGAATCAAAAGGATGAGCAGAATAACAACCACAGCAGGATAAGCCCAAAACTGACCAAGCAAATAGATCCATGTAACCTGCAGTCGAAGTGTAACTTCGTCATCAAGACCATCTGGCGGAATCGTGTAGGTGATGACTTGTCGGCCATCCTCATCTTCGGTGATTACCATGTTGCCTTGAGCAGATGTTGCTTCCTTGACGACAATCCCCTTAGGGAGTGTAAAGCTCACTGGGCCTGTTAGGTCGAGTTCTGTCTCTTCGTGAATGGTTGTATCCCAAGAACCCGTTTGAACGGTGAGCGCCTCCTCCTCAAGCGGAGGGAAGGTTATGCCTTCTGATGAAACGAGNCTCGCTGTCATCATGGATGACATTTCATCCACAATCANNACNATGTAAGGCATTGGAGAAGAGGTGTACGGAATGCATTGCTAACATCCTCGGTAATAAGGGAGAGCGTAATCAAATCAGGATCGCCACTAATCAAATCGCCCCAAGGACTTGAAACTGCCAAAGTGAACCGCACTTTTGGAATCTTGAGACTTACACTCAAACCAACTTCATCGGAGACAACAGGCCCCGGTGTTCCAAGTCCAGCGAGGCTTGTTTCGATTGAAAAATCACCGATATCCACTGCTGAAAAAGCAACTTCGTCAATGTCCTCAAGTTCCTTCGAAGCAATATGAATTTCATTTGTGAGGATTTCCCCCACGTCGGTCCCGAACTCCATCAGTCCATCAGAGGTAAGTTCGAAAACAAGTCGACGTGATTCAGGACACTCCTCAAAACCAGTATTTCGTTCAAGACAGCGCTCGATCTTCATTGGGCTTTCGATTCGACTCATGATGTCACCAATCAACCGAACCAAATCACTCGGGATTACTTCCATCCGAACGGTTGTATCTTCGTTGATATCGTAGTAACCTTGTGGTAAGGCAATACGGTGGACAACGGCATTGGCTTCAAGACCAAATTCAACAGAAACAGATTTCGTCCACTCATTGACATCGAAGGTGTCGAAGTCGATGGAGAGCGATGTGGAAACACACGTCTTTTGAGTCTGCAAACAAATGGTCTGACCGTTTTCATCAACAATTGGGTGGTTGTATGTGTACGGTGACGGACCTGCAATCGAAATCTCGTTTCTGTTTTCACCTGAAGCAGAATGTTCCAAGATGATGCGGTCTTCACCGCTGATGGTTTCAATCCAATTTGGTAAAATGAGTTCAAGCGTAATTTTTGATGGCGGTAGGTCGGATGGAATCATGCTCTCAAGGAATGATGTATCCAGAACAGTTTCGAGGGAAAGACCTGCATCCATCATACGACGGAGGTCATCATTGGTGATGACTTCAAAATAATCGCTCACGGAGAAAGTCTCACCATCAACTGTAAAATCGTCATCAGGAAGGTTGTCCTGAATGAGACTTAGCAATCCAAGTTCAAATGTATTGCTTGTTGAACGCAGATAGATTGGGTGATCGTACCCCATCGCACTTGGTCCTTGAATGCAATACGAAAGCGTGGCTGGTGGTGTGACTGTCTCGGAACATCCAACAGAATGGCTGTAGTTCAAACCACCTGCAGGGCCATCGAGTCCGTCAGCGACGGAGTCGCTCACCCAACTCAATTGACCCATCTGAATATCAGGCCCTCCAGGGATTGAGTCCGAAAAAGCATCACCGATTGAAGCAACAGGGAATTGATCCGTAAAGTCATCAAGTGGTGCGATTCCGTTTTCGTAGGCCAAACGGATTCCATCGGATGTAATCTGAGGAATCGTCGCTAAGTTCGAAATTTCAACCAAAGAGATACCCCAATCATTCATGGTCGCAGTNTCGAGATATTTGATGCCTGCAACGAAGTCGATTTGTACGGCTTGTTCGTCAAATAAATCGACTTTCAAATGAAGCGATACGGCCTCGTCATTTGGGTCGAGTTCAACGACGGAGGTTGTTGAGGTGTTTCGATAACCCATGGTCAAACTCACGGTTTGATCCATTCGAGTCGGTTTATTATCGAGATTGTTAACCGCCCACTCTGCAACACAACCGGTCAGTAGACAGGTGTCGATATCGGTTGAACTATTGGAATCAACACCAACAACAGCTGCATAGTCGGGTGGGCTGATGGTGAACGTTGAGTGGTGGCCTGGCTCAGCGAAGACATTGAACTGCGTTGTCAATTCAGACCCCATGATGAGAAGGCCTTGGTACGCTCGCTCCAAATCAAGGTCTGCGTTATCGAGGAGGTTGAATGTGCTTGTGGACAATTCGATTTCAGCGATGGTTGAAAAGCAAATTGGAGGCTCAAACACGTTGTTTTCTGTCACGCCTGTACCGTCATAAACAGAATCTTGCGTTGCATCAGTAGTGCAAACTTCGGATACCCCAGCTTCCGTGTAGATTCCATCGTATTGTGTGTTTATTGCAGTAACGGTTCCAAAGCCGCTCGAGAGTAAATCATTGATCGTATCTTCAACCTCAACCAACATTTTGTCACCGACGGTCCCTGAACCATCATCATAGGCGAAGAATGTACGAATCATGTCCGCAGGAATACCATCGTCCTCATCCAAATCATCAGAGGCGAGCGCACTCTGTGTTATGGAATCATTAAGACCAATTTTACTACGGTCAAATTCATGAATCGCCCAGCTCAACGACATGTGGATTGTTG
>FUFK010042775.1_pt1 | contig 18938 bp, 28 predicted proteins | sample 1021851 | NCBI WGS metagenome assembly FUFK01 (sample SAMEA51879418, study PRJEB19060) | metagenome
CATTTAAAAAATTTACAAGAGTATTTAATTCAACGATCTTTACCAAAAGGCGAGACAGCACAAGAATGGGCAAAAAAACAAAATAAAACATCACCAGAGGATTTATTTAATGGCTCTTAAAATATCAGATGAGGCAAAAGTACAAATGCCTATGAAGACTGTTGCAAGTTTAATTGTAATAGTNGCATTAGGTACAATGGGTTATTTTCAAATTGTAGAAAGATTAAATGTTGCAGATACAAGACTACAACTTATGGAAAAAGACTTAGAAGAAAATACAGAGTTTAGAATTAAATGGCCAAGAGGGCAATTAGGTTCTTTACCAGCAGATTCAGAACAATTTATGATGATTGAGGATTTGTACAAGACTACTGATAAGATGAATTCACATATTGAAAATATGGCATTAAACAAAGTTAATATTGAATTTTTAAGAAAACAGATGGACAAGGTTTTAGAAGACATTGAAAAATTAAAAGATGCTAACAGAGAAATNAAATATACAAATGGTAATGGGCAATGATTGAATCTGTTGTAGCTTTATTAATGTTTGTNAATGGTGAGATTAAAGAGCATTTAATACAAGAAAATATGGCATCATGTTTAAGAGGTAAAAGACATGCTGAAAGAGAATTTAGCGAATCTGTATCTTATAAATGTTATAAAGGTAAAGCAGAAACAGAAATATACAAAGGCAGAAAATCAATTAAGGCATTAATATTAGAATGACAGAACATAATAGACAAATAGATTATATTTTAAGTGCTAATAAAAGCAGAAGACTTGATAAAAATAAAAGCGACCAAGATTTAGAACAAAGAATTATTATACTTGAAAAAGAAAGAGATACATTAAAAACAATTATTGATTTAAAAGATGTAGAAATAAATACACTTAAAGAAGAAAAAACAACAGCTTTGAATATGGTTAAAGCAGTAAGAAAACAAAACGAAAAATTAATAGAAGATGCAAAGGAAATGTTATTGTACCCATGATTGATGAAGACAGGACATACGAGAACGAAGTGAGTTTTAATAATGATAGATTGGATATTAAGCAAGATAGAAAAAATAACAAGATCAATATTTCATTGGACTTGGAGAGTAAAATACCAAAGAAATTACAAAAGAAAGAAAAAATAAATGAAGTACATGTTAACAATGTTAGTTTGTTCGGTGATTAATGGTAAAACAACTTGCATTCCACCAATAACATTTGATGAAAAATACAATGACGGATACGATTGCATGGTTAATGGTTACAATAAGTCATATGATAAGATTGTTGAAATAGGCAGAGAAGATGTTAATGAGTACAATATCTATATAAAATTTGGTTGTTATGAAGATAAATCTAACAAAACCGCAGTATCAAGTAAGTACATCAAATAAAAGATTTAGAGTTTTAGTTTCAGGAAGAAGATTTGGTAAAACATTTTTATGTATTACTGAAATGATGAAATATGCATCACAAGTTAAAAAGAACATATGGTATGTAGCACCAACATTTAAAATGGCTAGAGAAATCGTTTGGTCAAAGTTAAAAGAAATATTACATAGTTTTAATTGGGTTGAAACAATTAACGAATCTAATTTACAAATAACAATAAAAAAAACAGGAAGTAAAATATCATTAAAGGGTTGTGAAAATTATGACTCATTAAGAGGTACAGGACTTGATTTTTTAATATTAGATGAATTTGCAGATATTGACGAAAAAGCATGGACAGAGGTATTAAGAGCATCAATAGCAGATACCAAAGGTGATGTTCTAATGTGTGGTTCACCTAAAGGTTTTGGTAATTGGGCATATCGTATGTATTTAAAAGGCAAAGAAGATAACGAATGGGATAGTTTTCAATTTACAACATTACAAGGTGGTATGGTAAGTGAAGAAGAAATAGAGCAAGCAAAACAAGATATTGACATAAGAACATTTAGACAAGAATTTGAAGGAACATTTGAGAGTTATGCTGGTGCTGTATATTATAATTTTCATGCAGTAGAGAATGTAAAAGAAAAAAAAATTGATTGGTCAAAACCATTACACATAGGATTAGATTTTAATGTTGACCCAATGAGTGCATCTGTTGCACAAATAGACAAAGACATAATACATTTTGTTGATGAAATAGTTATTTATTCAAGTAACACAGACGAAATGGTAGATGAGATAAGAAATAGGTACGGAACAAAACAAAAAATATTTGTTTATCCTGACCCAGCTTGCAGACAAAGAAAAACATCTGCTGGAGGTAGAACTGATTTGACAATATTACAGAATGCTGGTTTTAATGTTAAATGTAAAATAAAACATAGTCCTATAAGAGATCGTATCAATGCTGTAAATTCAAGATTAAAGTCTGCTGATGGTAAAAGGTATATTTTTGTATCGCCATCTTGCAAAATTATGATAAAAGGNTTACAAAGGCANATATACAANGAAAANACAAATATTCCTGATAAGGAAGAAGGCTTTGATCATATGAACGATAGTATCGGATATTTAACAGAAATAGTAAAACCTTTAATTGCACAAACAACACCTTACAAACCAAATAGATGGACACATAAATAATGGCTTACGGAAAAGATGATATTTTAGATACGCACAAAGATTATAAAGAAACTATAAATTTGTGGGAATTTTACATTAGATCGTTCAATGGAGGATACGACTACATGATTGGTCAATATTTAAACAGATACAATTTAGAATTAGATAACGAATTTAATCAAAGACTTGCAAATACACCATGTGATAATCATTGTAAAAATATAGTACAAATTTATTCTTCATTTTTATTTAGAGTAAAACCAAGCAGAGATTTTGGTGCAATGGCAGAAGAACCTAGTTTAGAATCGTTCTTAAAAGATGCAGATTTAGATGGTAACAGTTTTAATTCTGTAATTAAACAAGCACAAAATTATTCATCAATTTATGGTCATTGTTTTTTAATTTTAGACAAACCAAAAGTAACAACCAACACAAGAGCAGATGAATTAGAGCAAGACATAAGACCTTATGTATCTATTGTAACACCAGAAAATGTTTTAGATTGGAACTTTAAACGAGAGATCAACGGAAAATATAGTTTAGATTATTTAAAGATAAGAGAAGATGTTGATCGTAATGGTGGAACATACATGAGGCTTTGGTATCCAGATAGAGTAGATACTGTTTACATGAAAGACGACAGAACAGAGCCTACTATAATAGATACTGCCGATAATCTGATTGGCAAAATACCAGCAGTTATTTTATACAATGCAAAGTCACATAAACGAGGCATTGGTCAATCAGACCTAGTTGACATAGCTGACTTACAAAAATCTATTTATAACGAATATTCTGAAATAGAACAATTAATAAGATTAACAAACCACCCATCATTAGTTAAAACACCAAGTGTAAATGCTAGTGCAGGAGCTGGTGCAGTAATAGAAATGCCAGATGAAATGGAACCAAATTTAAAACCATACTTATTACAACCATCAGGGCAAAATTTAACATCAATAATGGATTCTATTAATTCAAAGGTAAGTGCAATAAATAGAATAGCACACACAGGTGCAGTTAGAACAACAAGACAACAAGTATCATCAGGAATTGCATTACAAACAGAATTTGAATTATTAAATGCAAGACTATCAGAAAAAGCAGATAACTTACAAATTGCAGAAGAACAACTATTTAGATTATATGCATTATTTCAAAATGTAAAATTTGATGGTGAGATTAATTATCCAGATACATTTAACATAAGAGATTATGCCGCTGATTTAATTTATTTCCAACAAGCAAAAGCTATGAATATAGACTCACCTACATTTGCAAAAGAAGTTGATAAAGAAATTGCAAGAGCAGTTGTAGATGATGACGAAAAACTAAATATGATATTTGATGAAATTGAAACACAAAAAGAATTAGGTCAGTTTACACAAGATGAAGACCAACAACCTGATCAAGAAGTAGAAGAAGAACAAGTTTAATGAATGTCAAATATAGTAGAAGATTTTGCAAATTATAGAATTAGGCAAATAGAAATTGCTGAAGCAGAATATTACGAACAATTAATAAAAACACTTGATAAAATTGAACGAGATGTAGTTGATCTTGTTAATAAAAACATACCTTTAGATAGTCAAAAAAGATTATTTGAATTAAAAGCGGCAATAGCAGTACAACCTTTAATAAGACAAATTTTAGAAAAAGAATATTTGGCATGGTCAGATACAGTTGTAAGACAAGGGTTTACTAAACAAGCAAAAAGAATTGAGAAAGCATTTAAAACAATAGGCAATATACCAGAAGAATTTCAGCAATTAACTAAATCAGATTTAACTTTAATTCAAAATTTAAAAAGACAATCATTTACACAATTTAAAGATGTATCAAATACATTTACAAAAACATTATCACAAAAAGTATATCAATATACATTGTTGAATGCTGACCCTGTTGATTTAGAAAAAGAATTGAGACAAACAATAAATGGTATTTATGCAAGTGCAGATGATCAAGAGATAAATGCTTTGGTTCAAAAAATAAAAGCAGATCAAATAAGACTAAGAAAGCTTGATGGAAGAACAAAAGTAGCACAAGAATTAAAGAAAAAACTAGATAAAAACATACAAATATTACAATCAAAATTTGCAAGTGATAGAGCTGGTGAGAATATGAAAAGATATGCTGGACAACTCTTAAATGATTCGTTAAGACAATTTGATGCACAATTAAATTTAGCAAAAAGTAATGATGCTGGTTTAAGACATGTAAAATATTTTGGTAGTATAATTCCAACTACCAGAGTCCACTGTTCTCGTATGAGGTCTGGTGCATTTGACAAGAGACCAAGTGGTATATTTACTGTTGATGAGGTAAAACAAATATGGCGTACAAAGAGTTGGTCAGGTAAACAATCTGGCGACCCTTTAATAGTAAGAGGTGGCTATAATTGTCGTCATCAATGGAGTTTTGTTAACCCTGATTGGTATGACAAGACTGGGAATTTAATTATAGAATAGGAGATACAATGTCAGAAGAACAAAAGGTTAATCAACCGCAAAATGATGCACAAGAAGTTGTGGCTAAAGAAACTAAAACTGACGAGGTAAAAGAACAAACTTTTACACAACAACAGTTAGATAATATAATTAAACAAAGATTAGAGTCAGAAAAAGCAAAACATCAAAGGATTCTTGATGAACAAAAAAAAGCAGATGAAGATGCTTTAAAAGAAAAACAAGTACAAGAAGCCAAAACAAAAGCAGATTTAGAAAAATTAATGCAAGAAAGATTGGCAGAAAAAGATAAAGAAATAAATACTTTTAAATCTGAAATCAAAAAAGAAAGAGTAGATAATACTATACTTTCTGTTGCATCAAAAAATAAAGCTATATCACCAAGCCAAATTGTTTCTCTTTTAAAAGATCAGGTAAGATTAACTGACGATAATAGAGTTGAAGTACTTGATAATAATGGAAATATTAGGTATAACTCAAAAGGCGAACTATTTTCAGTTGAAGAACAAGTAAAAGAGTTCATAGATGCTAACCCACATTTCCGTCAAGGGTCTTTGTCTGGTACAGGAAGTCAGAGTAGCATTGAGGGTCAAACTGTTAAACCTTTTAACATACAGGATTTAGATATGAGCAATCCAGAAGATCGCAAAAAGTATGCAGAATATCGCAAACAAAGAGACTCTGGACCTGTTCAAATTAATTTAACAAATAAATAATAAGGAAACAATAAAATGGCAAACGAGTCAACCAGTTCTACGCTATCGGAACTTTACACAGAGATAGTGGCAGAGGCATTATTCGTAGCAAGTGAAAGATCAATTATGAGACCACTTGTAAGAAATTATGCTGTAACAGGTGGCGGAAAGTCAGTTGAAGTTCCAATTTACTCTGCTGTTTCGGCGGCAGATGTATCGGAAGCATCTGATTTATCTAACACAGCAATAGACCCAACATCAAAAACTATTAATTGTACTGAACACGGAATTATGACAACATTAACGGATTTAGGAAGAAATTCAGCTCCAAGAAATGTTGCAGCAGATATTGGTAGATTATTTGGTGAGGCGATTGCAAAAAAAATAGACACAGACTTGACTGCACTATTCGGTGGTTTTTCAACTACTGTTGGTTCAGCATCAACAGCTATGTCTGCGGCATTGATTTTCCAAGCAGTAGCAAAATTAAGAGCTAATGCAGTTCCAGGGGATAATCTTTCAGCTGTAATCCACCCACAAGTAGCATTTGATTTAAAATCAGGTCTTACAAATACATTTGCAAATCCAAATCCAGGAGTTGGAAATGAAGCATTAAGATCAGGTCTAGTTGGTCAAATCGCTGGTGTTACAATTTACGAAACATCAAACATTGCAGATTCATCAGGTAATAACCCAGGTACAACTGGTGATTACAAAGGTGCAGTATTCCACCCTGAAGCATTAGGATTAGCAATGATGCAAGACTTAAAAATTGAAACTCAAAGAGATGCGAGTTTAAGAGCAGACGAGATCGTTGCAACTGCAGTTTATGGTGTTGGTGAATTAAACGACACTAACGGTTGTGAAATCGAATCAGACTCATCAATCCAATAATAATTGGATACTTTGTGAGGGTGGGAAACTGCCCTCACATATTAAATAGGAGATAATTATGGATATTAAATTAACGAATGGCAGAAAAATAATTACAAAAAATAAAAAATATTACGAATCAAATTTAGAATTTTACAAAAGAAATGGTTTTACACCTGTTGATGAAGTTAAAAAAGAAATTAAAAAAGCGACAGTAAAAGACATTTCTGATAAAGTAGTACAAATTAAACCTAAAAAAAAGAGGAAAAAGAAATGAAAGAATTAAAAAAGTATTGGAAGATTGCTAAAGAAAATAAAAAAGTTACTATGGGTGCAATTATAGTAATAGCAGTATTATTAACTTGGATATTCTAATATGGCAAACTATACAGGGGCAAATGTAATTACAACATCTGATGTTGAAAAATACCAACCAGATGCATTTAGCTTTGGTATATCTACATCTGCAACAGAAACTACAAATTTTTTAGCACAAACAACAAACGATATTTTAAGACAGTTAAGAATAGAGTGGTGGCCTGTTTATAAAACAAATATATTCACAGACATTACAGTTTTAAATACTGCTGAAATGGTAAATACAAAAGTAAATTTAGATCAATTTGAAAGAGCTGGTGTTTATTTATTTTTAAGTAGATTTTTTTTACCAGCATTATCAAAATTCAGACCAGAGGCAGATAAAGATAGATTTGAAAGAATGGCAGAATACTATCAATCAGAATATAACAAAGAATGGCAATCTATTTTAGAAGATGGTGTAGAATATGATGTTGATGCAAGTGGTACTATTGTTTCAAACGAAAGAGAACCTTTGCACGGATTTAGAAGACTTAATAGATAATGGCACTTAGTTTAAAAGTTAAAAGTAATGTAAAAAACTTACAAGCTAGATATATAAAATTTGCTAGAAAACTACCAAGAATAATTACAATGGGTCTTGAACAAGCTGGTGTTCAATTAAAAACTGCAATACTTCATAAGACAGACAGAGGGATAGATGTAAATCGTAGAAATTTTATAGCATATTCTTCATCTTATGCAGAAGAAAAAGGTAAATCAAGAGTTGATCTACAAGACACAAACAGAATGTTACAATCAATAGATTCAAGAGTTGTTGCTAGAAATAAAGTTCAAGTTTATTTTAGAAGTGGTAGAGAGGCAACAAAAGCATTTTGGCATCAGACAGGACAGGGAAATTTACCTGTTAGAAAATTTTTTGGTTATGATAATGCATTGAAGAATGTTATACAAAAACAATTTAATAATTTTGTTAAAAAAGAAATACGAAGATTAGGATTATGAGTGTACGAGAAGACATAGCATCAAATATAGCATCTGTAATAGATGCAATATCAAGTCCAGATGTAAAAAAAGTTTCTAGGCAACCTTTTCCATTAGAAGAATTATCACAACAGCAATATCCAGCAGTATTAATTCAAACAGTAGAAGAAACAAAAGATGATCAAGAGTTAGGTAGTGGTGCAAAAACTAGAATAGCAACTTTAGAATTTGGCGTTACAGGGTATGTTAAAACAAATGACGATAACATAGATACAGCAAGAAATAATTTGGCTACTGCCATTGAAACGGCTTTAGAAAGCGATATTACAAGAAGTGGAAATGCTTTAGATACAGAAGTTATATCTATTGAAACTGATGCTGGTACATTATTTCCTTACGGTGCAGTTTTATTAACAGTAAGAGTAATGTATGAACATCAATCAGGTACACCATAGGAGTATTTATGTCAGACAAATCACTAGATAAAATTGAAAAAAAACTTGAAAAGATTGAACAATCAGTAGATGATATAAGAGAACTTATTGAAAAACATAAAGATTATGATAACGATAATCTTGTTGATGAAGAAGATTGGGAAGAAGAAGATAACCTTGACGAAGAAAACGAAAGGTAGTAAAAAGCACTATGGCTAAAGATATTAAATTATATAAAGATGGGAATGAAGTTATAATTAACGAAACTCAACTTGAAAATTTTATTGCACTTGGATATAAGCAAGAGCAAGAAAATAAACCAAAAATAAATAATAAGGATAAAAAATGGCAACACATCACGGAAAAGAAGGAGTAGTTAAAGCTGGTGGAACTGGTATAGGTGAACTTACTGGTTTTACATTAGAAACAACAGGCGATGTTGTAGAGGATACAGCTTTAACAGATGCAACTAAATCATTTGTAGCTGGAAGAACATCATTTTCAGGTACTCTTGAAATGCACTATGACGAAACTGATTCACCACAACAAACTTTAACAGTAGGAAGTTCTATATCTTTTGTTTTATTACCAGAGGGTAATTCTTCTGGAGACGAAAGTTTTACAGGAACAGGAATTGTTACAGGAATGTCAGTTAATAATGCTATGGACGCAATCATTTCAAGATCAGTTACTTTTCAAGGCACAGGGACATTAACAAGAGCTACTGTCTAATAATATTTTATGTCAGTTATCGACAGAGTTAAATCTCACTTTGAAAGTTTGCAATCGTTAACTATTGAAGTAGAAGAATGGAAAGATGAACATGGTAATCCATCTGTCTTTTATTCTGAACCTTTAACATTAGAAGAAAAAAATATTATATTTAAAAAGTCTAATAATTTTTCTGATCTAACAGTATTGGTAGATTTAATCATTATGAAGTTAATGGTTAAAAATGAAAAAGGTGAGTTAAAAAAAGCATTTCAACCAGAAGATAAGTTTGCATTAAGAAAAAAAGCTGATTCAAATATTGTTGCCACAATAGCAAACAAAATCTTACTAGACACTTCATTTGCAGAGGCAGAAAAAAAGTAAATAGCGACACTGATATTCACACATTATTGGTAGTCGCAGATAGATTAAAACTTACAATTCAACAAGTTTTAGATATGCCTATGTCTCACTATAATCTTTGGTTAGCTTACTTGAAAAAAGAGCAAGATCAGTATAATAATGAGAAGAAATTAGCTGAAGCAAGAAAGTTTAACATATAATGGCAAGTCAAAAATTAAACATAGACATAGTTGCACGAGATCGTACGAAAGCAGTACTTGGTGGTATAAGAGGTGCATTAGGTAGATTAAAAAGTTCTATATTTAGTTTGCAAACAGCTTTTATAGGTTTGGGTGCTGGTTTAGTAACTAGAAATTTAGTTAACACAGGAAAAGAACTAGAAAATTTAAGAGTCAGATTAAAATTTTTACTTAAAGATACAAACGAAGGTGCAAAAGCATTTGACAATATGGTCAAGTTTGCATCTAAAGTACCTTTTTCACTAGAAGAAATACAAGCTGGTTCTGGTATTTTAGCAACAGTTACAGATAACGCAGAAGATTTACAAAACATGCTTGAAATAACAGGTAATGTTGCCGCTGTAACAGGATTAGATTTTAGAACAGCATCAGAACAAATACAAAGATCATTTAGTGCTGGTATAGGTGCAGCAGATTTATTTAGAGAAAAAGGTGTAAGAAACATGCTTGGCTTTAAAGCTGGTGCAACAGTATCTATTGAAGACACAGTAGCGGCATTTGAAAAAGTTTTTGGTAGAGATGGTAGGTTTGGTAAATCAACAGATGAATTAGCACAAACATTTGCTGGTACATTGTCAATGATTGGCGATAAAATATTTAACTTTAAAAAAGTTTTATTAGAGGCAGGTTTATTTGAAGAACTTAAAAAACAATTTGGTGACCTAGACAAATTTTTAGAAAGTAATGCAGATAAACTAGATATTATTGCAGAGAAAATTGGTAGAGGTTTAGGAATAGCATTTAAAGGTCTTGTAGATACAATAGTTTTTTTAAAAGAAAATATAAATGGTGTTGTTACAGTTTTAAGTGGTTTAATAGCTTTAAAAGTTGCAACATTCTTTCATGGTGTAACAACTGCAATAGCTGGAATGACAGTTGCTATGAACGGATTTAATATGGCAACTAAAAGAAATATTATTTTTGGTAGTATTACTGTTTTTGCATCTGCCATGGGTTTCTTGATACATAAGTTTAAAGAATTCAAGGGTGAACTAAATGAAGATTTACCAACATTTAAAGAATTAGAAGAAGATATAAAAAAATTAGAAGCAAGATTAACAAACTCAGGAAGAGCATCTAAAGTTGCAATTAGAGAACAGATAGCAATTAAAAAAGCTCAATTAGCACAATTAGAAACAGAATCAGGTTTACTACATCACCATAATACTTCTCATATGAGAAAAAAACATTTACAGTTAGGAATATTAGAAAACCAAAAAGAACAAACAAAAGAAGCAAAAAAAACATTTAATATTTTTGAATCTCACCATCAGTTAGTTAAAGCAGTTCAAGATGCAGAAGATAGAAGAGCTAAAAGATTAATTGGTTCATCAAGAAATATTTTTGACGAACAACAAAAATTAGCAAAACTATTAGAACCAGAAATTCAAAAAGGAGCATTTGAAGGTTTTGGTGAAGGACTAAAAAAAGAATTTGATGTAACTGTATTTGAAAGATTTAAACAAGCTGGTGAAACATCTTTACAATCTTTAAAATCAAGTATTACTGATTTTGTAATGACAGGAAAATTAAGTTTTAAAACTTTAAAAGATGCAATTATTAGATCATTAGTTGAAGCATTGGTTGGTCAAGCAGTAACATCAGCATTGAAGAAAGCAACAGAGATATTTAAGTTTCAAGCTATAAGAGAGGGACTTATATCAGTTTATAAAGGCGCATTAAAAACATTTGCATCAATACCATTTCCATTTAACATTGCAGCGGCTGGGGCGGCAATAGGTGCTGGAATGAAATTAGTAGATAAGATTAAAGGTTTTGAATCAGGTGGTGCAGTTGGTAAAGGCAAACCTATTCTTGTTGGTGAAAAAGGACCAGAGCTTTTTGTACCAAATCAAACAGGACAGATAACACAATCTGCTAGAGGTGGTGTTGGTGCTGGTGCAATAGTTAATTTTAATATAACAACAGTTGATGCAAAAGGTTTTGATGATTTATTAGTTTCAAGAAGAGGAACAATATCAAGAATAATTAACGAATCAGTTAATGAAAGAGGAAGAGAGGCTTTAATTTAATGTCAGGTGCTTTTCCAATATCAAATGCTAAATTTAGAACACTAGGTATAAAGTCTATTCAAAAAACTTTAATATCAAAATCTGCTAGTGGAAAAAGATTAGCAAGACAAATAGATGGTCAAAAATTTGCATTTACAGCAGATATTATTACAGCAAAACGGTCAGATGTTTACGGAGAGTTAATGGCTTTTATAATGAAACAAAGATCATCAAAAGAATCATTTACGATAATTCCACCAGAAGTATCAAATGCTAGAGGTAATGAAACAGGAACTTTATTAGTTAATGGTAGTCATACAGCTGGTGATACAACTATTGCTTTAGACGGATTTGCTAGTGATGGTGCAGGCAGACTTAAAGCTGGTGACTTTATAAAATTTGCACATGGTAAAGTTTATATGGTTGTTGCAGATGTAACAAGTTCTTCTAATGCAGCAACGGTTACAATAGAACCACCGTTAAGAGAAGCATTGGCAGATGATTCTTCTGTTACTTACGATAATATTCCTTTTACAGTTTATCTTGTAAATGAAATGCAAGAATTTGGTGCTATTGGTGCTGATAAAGATGGTAATGTTTTATACAAGTTTGAGTTAGATGTTGAAGAATCTTTATAATGGTAAAATACTTAATAAGACATCATGTAAGTGCAGACTTTTTTGCTGAAAAAGTAGTTGATGAAAGTGAAATAGATACGATTAAAAATGATTTAAAAGCTAATACTATTCCTGATGGAACTTTTAGTTTTGTTATGTTAAAAGGTACAGAACAAACAGTAAGAACAACATACGAATTATATGACGAGAAACTTAACGACAGCATTAAAAAATGAATTGGCTACATATGTTTTACGACCAGTACATCTTATTACTTTTGGATTTTCAACCCCCTCTAATTTAACAGATTGTTCATTTGATTTAACAAGTTCTGTGTCAGGTTCATCAGTAACTTATACATCTACTGCTTTTGTAAAAGGTCTGTCACAATTTTCAGAAGAGGTAGGTGTTACAAAAACTTCTTTAAGAATAGGATTGTCTGGTGTTGATCAAACTTTTATATCAATTACTTTAAATGAAAATGTTGTTAATGATTCAGTACAAATATTTAGAGGTTTTTTAGATGATAATAATGCTCTTATTGCAGACCCTTTTTTATTATATGATGGGCAAATAGATTCATTTGAAATAAACGAATCAGATGACAGTACAGAAATTATTTATGCTTTGGTTTCACATTGGGCAGATTTTGAAAAAATATCAGGAAGAAAAACAAACCCTACATCACAACAAAGATTTTTTAGTACAGATCAAGGTATGGCATTTTCTTCACAGACAGTTCAAGATATTAAATGGGGAAGAGAATAATGCAATTTAGAAAATGGGAAAAAAAAGATTTTGAGCAAATGATAGACCTTGGCGAAAAGATGTGGAAAGAAAGTACATATAAAACAATTTCATTTAGTAGAGAACGATTACAAAAATTAGGTGATCATTTAATAGAAAGACCAGAAAAAGGAATGGGATTTGTTGCAATAGATGAAGATAAAATAATAGGAATGATAATTGTACATTTAACTAAATATTTTTTTAGTGATGATATATTTTGTCATGATCTAATGTTATTTGTTGACCCATATAAAAGAAAAAGTATTAGAGTACCTGTTAAATTAATTAATTTAGCAACAGAGTGGGCAAAAGAAAAAGGTGCAAAAGAATTTAGACCAGCATCTAGTGTAGATGTACAAACAGAAAAAGTAAAAAAACTTTATAATTTTATGAAATTTGAAACAGTAGGAAATGTATTTAGAAAAAGGTTATAATTATGTGTGATAGTCCAGGTGATATAATAGATGATGCTTTAGATTTTTTTGGTGATGTCGTAGATTTTGCTATTGGTTGGTTAAAACCAGATATAGATATTCCTGATTTCGGAACAACTGATTTTGATAATACAGAAAAAGGTATTTTAGTTAACAAACAATCTAATGATGCATCAATACCTATTGTCTATGGTGAAAGGTTGCTTGGTGGTACTCGTGTATTTTTAGAAACATCAGGTACAACAAATCAATATCTTTATGTAGCTTTAGTAATGGCAGAGGGTGAAATTAACTCTATTGAAGAAATTAGAGTAGATGACAAAGTAGTAACATTTGATGGTGCATTATCTGATAACACACAAAGAGAGGTAGCAAGTTCTGATAGTAATTTTTATAAAGCAGACCCTACAGTAGAAGATAGTTCTGCTGAAAGTGTTATAAGAATAGAACCACATTTTGGAACAGATGGTCAAAGTGCATCAAGCTTATTATCAACATTATCTTCGTGGGGTAGTAACCATAAATTATCTGGTATTGCATATTTAGCTGTAAGATTTAAATGGAATCAAGATTGTTTTAGTGGAATACCAAAAATACAAGCTAAAATAAAAGGTAAAAAAATTGTATCTTATAATTCAAGTCTTATAGCACAAACAGCGGCATACTCTACAAATCCAGCATTTTGTATTTTAGATTTTTTAACTAATGAAAGATACGGAAAGGGAATACCAATAGCTGATATTGATTTACAAAGTTTTTATGATGCATCTGTTATATGTGAAACACAAGTAACTCCGTATTCAGGTGCAAGTGATATAAATATTTTTGATACGAATGCAGTTTTAGATACATCAAAAAAAGTAATTGATAATGTAAGAGATTTATTAAAAGGTTGCAGAGGTTATCTGCCATATACATCAGGAAAATATAAATTGGTTATTGAAACAACAGGCAGTGCATCAATGACTTTAAACGAAGATGATATTTTTGGTGGTCTTAAATTAGCAAGTGAAGATAAAAATACAAAATACAACAGAGTGATTGTAAGCTTCATAAATCCTGAAAGAAATTTCCAAGTTGATGAAGTGCAATTCCCACCAATAGACGATTCAAGTTTACCAAGTGCAGATCAACATGCCACTATGAAGTCGGTAGATGGTGGTTTTTTACTTGAAGGACGAATGGATTTCAAAACAATTACATCACCTTATCAAGCAGAAGAGATGGCAGAAATAATTTTACGAAGATCAAGAGAATCTAAAAAACTTGGTTTAAGTGCAAGTGCAAAAGCATATGATTTAGCAATAGGTGATATAGTTAACATTACACATAGTTCTTTGGGATATACAGCAAAACCATTTAGAGTAGTTAGTGCTACATTTAACCAAGACTTTACAATGGGTTTATCTTTAATTGAGCATTCTGATTCGCATTATACATGGGCAACAAAAACACAAGTAGCAAGTCCACCATCAACAAATTTACCAAATCCTTTTTCAATTCTTCCACCAGCTAGTGTTACACTTACAGATGACATGATTGAATACTCTGATGGAACAGTTATAACTAGATTATTAATTGCTGTTGGTGCATCAACAGATAAATTTGTAGATCATTACGAAGTTCAAGTTAAGCAAACATTAGATAAAGATGGAAATTCTGTAACAGATACATATAGAATAGTTGGTCAAGGTAAAACTTTATCGTACCAAGTTTTAAATGTTATTGATTTGGCAACATACCAAGTAAGAGTAAGAGCAGTAAATAGTATAAATGTAACATCATCATTTGTTTCAGCAACAAGACAAATTATTGGTGCAAAAGATACACCAAGTGATGTAAGTGATTTTAATATTTCTATGGTTGGTTCAAATCAAATGCAATTATCATGGACTCCTGTTGCAGATTTGGACATTGAATTTTACGAAATAAGATATTCAACAGGTGTTTCAACAACAGAATGGTTTAATACAACAAATTTAGTACAAGTACCTAGAAGAAAATCAAATAGTACAACAATTAACGCTTTAAAACCACCTTATCATTTATACATAAAAGCAGTAGATAAGTTAGGAAACGAATCAGCAGAACCAGCAATTATTTCTTCTAATGTAACAAGACTTGATGCCTTTACAGATGTATCTACTTTTAACGAAGAACCCAATTTCAATGGAACCTTTTCAAATACATTTAAAACATTAGATAAAAATAGTAATCCAGCAATTACATTAGACACAATAACATTGTTTGATGATAGATCAGGCAATTTTGATGATGCTGATACTTCTGGTTTCTTTTTTGATACAGGCGGAATTGCAAATAATATAACAGGCTCTGGTAATTATATTTTTGACAATACAGTTTCGTTAGATGCAACCTATGATGCAACATTTCAAGTACAAATAACTATGGAATCTGACGACCCTTACGATTTATTTGATTCTGGTAGAGGATTTACCAACTTTGATGATGCACCAGCACCATTTGATGGAAATGCACCAACAAATAATTCAGCAGTATTACAAATAGGTAGTTCAACATCAAGTCTTGGTGCTATATCTTCATTTACAACAGTTGCACAACAGGGAACTTTTAAAGGTAGGTATTTTAAATTTAGAACTGTTTTAACATCTGATAACAATAAAGCAAAACCATTAATAACAGGATTACAAGTTAAATTAGTTTTAGAAAAAAGATCAGAAACAGGCGACGATATTGCCTCTGGAACATCTACAAAATCAGTTACATTTACAAATGCTTTTTACGCAACACCAAATCTAACTGTTACAGGACAAGACCTTGCATCAGGTGATTTTTTTGTTATAACAAATAAATCAAAAACAGGCTTTGACATTGTGTTTAAAAATAGTAGTAATACAATAATAAGCAAAACTTTTGATTTTAGAGCACAAGGAGTAGGCTTGAAAAGTTAATCAAATAGGAGTATAAAGAATTATGTCACAAGTTACAGATGTTTCACTTGCAAATCAAGCTTTCGGAACTTTTCGTTCTGAACTTAACAATATTTTAGGAGCATTAAACACAAGTCATATTGGTAGTTCTGCACCTAGTTCTGTTGCCGCTGGTACAATTTGGGTTGATAATGGAACATCAGGAGTTTTAAAGGTTAAAATAAATGATGGTAGTGATAATGTAGAGTTGTTTCAAATCAACATATCATCAAATGCAATAACAAGCACAATGTCAGTAACAGGAACAATATCAGAAACTGACCCAAATGCTTTACCACTTGCGATAGCTTTAGGATAAGGAGATTAAATGGCAAATACTTTTAAAGTAAAAACAAATGGTGCAATGCCAGCAAGTGCTGGAACTCCATTAACATTGTACACAGTACCAAATTCTACAACGACAGTTGTTATTGGTTTAGTTCTTTGTAATATTCATACAACATCTGTCACAGCAGATGTACAATTAGTATCAGATACTTCAGATACAGAAACAAACGAAACAGTTTTATTAGCAAAAGATGTTAGTATTCCAGCTGGTTCTTCATTAGAACTTTTAACAGGTGGTAAAGTTGTAGTTCAAGCAACCGACATAATTAAAATAGATTGTTCTGTTGCCGCAAAGATAGATGCAACATTATCAATATTAGAAATCACATAGGAATCTAAATGGCCTACATTGGACTTCCACCAAAAGCAAATTTTACAAGTGGTCTATTAGATAGATTTACTTCAACAACAGGTACGACTGTAACATTAACAAATGACATATCTTCAGAAAACGACATTGTAGTTTTTGTTAATTTTGTAAAACAAGATAGCACAACATATTCAGTAGGTGGAACAGGAAATAAAACTTTAACTTTGGGTGGCACATTAGTTTCATCTGATATTGTAGAAGTTCATTATTTAAACATTGTAGGTCAAACAGTAAATCCATCTGCAAATAGTGTAGGTAGTTCTCAAATAACTGCTGATGTAATTACAGGGCAAACAGAATTAGCATCAGGTGTAGCTTCAACAGATGAACTTTTAATTTCAGATGCTGGAACTTTAAAAAGAGTAGATGTATCTTTAGTTGGTGGAAATAATACACCAGCATTTGCAGTTACAAGAACATCTAATCAATCTGCGTCATCAGCAAATGCACTTACAAAATATCAAGGTAATGTAGAAATTTTTGATACTGATAGTGCTTATGATCACTCAACAAATTATAGATTTACACCTCAAGTAGCTGGAAAATATTTAATATATGCTAAATTTTATTTAGATAGTACAGACCATAGTGCGGCAAAACAAGTAGTATCTAGCATATATAAAAATGGAAGTTTATATTCTAGTTATCAATTAGATTTTAGAAATAATTATGGTGGATATGATAATAGTGTAATGAACCAAGCAGTGATTGATATGAATGGAAGTTCTGACTATATTGAGTCTTATTTTCAAATTGTTGTAAACTCTGGAACAGGTTCACTTGCTGTTGGTACAAAATCAACTGAATTTGGTGGATACAAATTAATTACATAGGATAAATTATGGCATTTAGTAAAATTATAGCAGAGAGTATGGACTTAACAGATACATACGCATTTACAGGGACTGTAACTGGTGCTGGAGAAACTAACTCTCCATACATGAGAGCTTATATAGCAAGTGCAAGTGATCTAAGTAATAATGTTACAACAAAAGTTGAATACGACACTTCATCTTGGAATGTTGGAGGAACGTACAGCACAACTGATTTTAGATGGACGCCTGGAGTTCAAGGAAGATATTTTATTAATGCACAAGTCAGTATCAACTGGTCTGATAGTCAAGGAGATAGAATAGACTTACTTATTAGAAAAAATGGTAGCAATGTTATTTATAGAAGGCTTAAATCTGGTGGAGGTTTTAGTGGAAATGAATCAACAATTTTATGTTCTGGTACAGTTGATCTTGATAGCAATGATTATGTAGAAGCATTTGTTGAACAAGCTAGTGGTGGTACTAGAGGTTATAACACTGGTAGTGAAAACTGTTTTTGGGAAGGATTTTTATTAAGCACAACATAAAATTAAGGAGGAAACTATGGCACAACTAAGTACAAAAATANAACTCTACTGCGAAGCAAATGGTGTTTCAAATGTAGATTTTACAACAGATGTCATGTTGCAAGACGACAGTGATGGCAAAGGTGCATATATCAAAGAATGGAATTTAGATATTGCACAACCTACTTCAGCACAATTAGACAGTTATGAAACTGCTAGTAATACTGCTGAAAGTAATGCTCAAGTAGATGCAATAAGACGAGCCGAGTATGGTTCATGGAATGATCAGTTAGATGAAATTTACCATGATATTGATGCTTGGAAAACTAGGATTGCTGGTATAAAATCAAACAATCCAAAACAATAAATTATAGGAGTTTATTTTGAGTTATATAGGTAAAACACCTACTGTTGGAAACTTTATTAAGCTAGATGCT